>ERZ1370068.11227-contig-986_pt1 | contig 88203 bp, 117 predicted proteins | sample MGYA00561227_ERZ1370068 | MGnify/ENA primary metagenome ERZ1370068 (study PRJEB38410, sample SAMEA6850437) | metagenome | study: Metagenomic assessment of the ecological functions of the soil: analysis of the soil microbiota associated with the...
TTCGTCGGCGCGCAGCCAGACGCAGACATGGCATACCTGGCCCTTGCCCTGGTGCGCGCATGATCGGACCGAAGAGTGAACCGTCACTCACCTCCGCCGAACCAGTTGTATCCGCGATCCTCCCAGAACCCGCCGGGAAAGCGATTGGTCACATACATGGCCGTGATCCATTTCGGATTCTTGAAGCCGAGCTTGGTCGGGATGCGCAGCTGAGCGGATAACCGTAGCGCGGGGCGAGGATCTCATCGGAAATCTTGAAGGTGAGAAACGTCTGCGGATGCAGCGCCGAGGCCATGTCGATGCTGGAATAATATCCATCGGCGCATTCGAAGCCGACATATTTGGCGGTGGTGTCGGCGCCGATGCGCTGCAGGAAGGTGCGGAACGGCACGCCGGTCCACTTCCCGATCATGCTCCAGCCCTCGACGCAAACGTGGCGAGTCACCTGCGATTCCTGCGGCAGCGCGTAAAGCTCGTCCAGTGTCCAAGGCTTTCGGTTGTCGACCAAACCGGACAGATTGAGCTTGTAGCTGGCGCGCCGTCGATCTTCGGGATCTGCGCTTGACCGTAATAAGCGTTGTAGCGGAAGTCCTTGACCGCTTGGCTCTCCGGATAAGTCGGCATCAGCCGCCGCGGATTGAAGATCGCGGCCTGGGTTCGATCATTCCATTCCGATATGCCGTTGAGCACGCGCTGCACGCGCGCTGGTGTCGGTCACGTCGCAGCCGGTCAGCAAGGTCAGTGCACGCAAGGCTAAGACCCTGCTTGAGAAAGAGCCGGCGCTCGAGCTGCCGCGCTGGGCCGCTCACGCGGACAAGCTCTTTCGATGCGCTGATGCTGTCATGCCGAGGGCGGTTCCGGAGGTCTCGCGCATGGCTCAGTCCTCGCTGTGCGCTTCGTGGGCAAGGGCGCGACCGGTGATCATCGGCGGCAGGGTCTTCGGCACGATGACGACGAGGGCGACGTGCACGATCAGGAACGCCACGATCGCAGCCATGCCGAGGAAATGGATCACCCGCGCGACGTCGAAGCCGCCGAACAGCCACGTCAGCTCCTGAAACTGTCCCGGCTTCCAGATCGCAAGGCCGGACAGCACCATGATCACGCCCGCGGTCAGCACCCCCAGATAGAGCGTTTTCTGCACGGCATTGTAGGCGCCCAGCCGATGGGGAGCCGAAACTGCAGGGCCGCAAGGGCGTCGCTGAAGGCACAGCCGTGGGCCCGACAGGGAAGAAAGCCCGGCGGAAATGGCCGGACAGAGATCCCATAGGCGAGATAGATGATTCCGTTTATCGCGAGCAGCCACATGCCGGCAAAATGCCATTGCAACGCGCCGGCGAGTCCATCCTCGTTGTGAATGTCGACCGAGCCTTCGTAACTGCCGCCGAGCGTGAGCCAGACCGGAAAGTAGAACGGAAGGATCGGATCTGAGTTGTAAATGCGCCAGCCGCTCATGATCGCTGATCACCATCGCGAGCGCATTGAGCCAGTGCGTGATCCGGACGGTCAGCGGATGGACGATGAGCCTCGAAGCCCGGTTGCACATGGCCAACTGTGATATCAGTCACTGTCGCCTCCCAGTGCGCTCGTTGTCCACACTTCTAATCGTCGATCGGGCTGAGACCCGCGGATGTGAATGTCGCCTTTGCCGCCGGCGACTTCAGGAACTCAAGGAACGGCTGTACGTCCAATTCCGGATCACGAGCCCGCGCAACCACGTAGTCGACCGGCGAGTTGATCCAGCGTTGGCAGGGGTACCACGAGCTTGAAACCGCTCAGCGCATCGGTGGCATAGACGATGCCCAGACTGCGCCTTGTTGGCGGAAAGCAGACTGACGACTCCCGCCGAGCTTTCGGCAACCGCAACGGCCTTGCTGCTATCGTCGACGGTGATACCGAGCTTTCGCAGCAGATCCAGTGCGCGAGCACCCGCGACATCGCGGTCTGGATTGGCGATGGCAAGTCTTTTGCTCGCGATCAGCCTGCCGATGTCGGCCAGAGTCGCGTTGGACCTCGGCGTGGCGCTGGGGTCGCTGCCGACGAGAACCAGGCTGTTGCGCAAGGCGCGCCTGATTGTGTCGGCGTGGATGATCTTACTGCGGGCGGCATCATCCGTTGCCGCCCCGGCAAGCGCGAAGATGACATCGCAGCGCGCGCCGCGCTCGATCTGCGCATACGACAGGTCGGTTGGTGCCACGAAGACGTTCACCCTCGTTCCGGTGCGGGTTTGCCAGAGCGTGCCGACCGACTTCAATGCCTTCTCCAGCGTGGGCTCGCCAAACACCACGAGGTCGCGCGCCTGCGCGATGGCAGGTGCGAGGAGCGCGGATACGAATAGCAATGCGGCGACTAAAGGAAAGCCGCCGGCGGCTGGTGCGGCAACCGCCAACTCCCAGTCCATTATTGCCACGAAGGGTGCGCAATGATCGGCCCCGATGCTCGTGCTTCGCCGTGAACCATGCGTGTGATGGCGTCACGGGACAAATCACGTTATGGCGATGCCCATTTGATTACGGAGCGTTTGAAGGATGGCGCTGCAGCTTGCGTTCGCCCGACGACGGATGCGGCCTGGTTTGCTGCGAAACGCGAACGAACGTCGCGATGATGCGCACGCCAGCCCGGACGGTACCGGACAAGCTTCCCGCCACCTTTGAAGTGCCGCCGCTGCGCCGGCGATAGTCGACCGGAATTTCCAGAATGCGCAGTCCCGCCCGCGCCGCGCGCATCTGCATTTCGATATTCCAGCCGTAGGTGAGCTCGCGCATTCCGAGCTCCAGCAGCGCGTCGCGACGGATGGCCCGGAAAGCGCACATGTCGGTGTAGCGCACGCCGTAAAGGAGCCGCATGCCCCAGCCGGCCAGAATGCCCGCCGCGAGCTGGTGCCAGGCGATGCTTCCAGGCTCGCGTTTGCCGCGCGCGCGCGAGCCGATGACGAAATCGGAGCGGCCGGAGCGGATCGGCTCCGACCAGCCGGCGATCGCCTGCGGATCGTCGGCGCCGTCGCCATCCATGAACACCACGATGTCGGCGTCGGCGGCGGCCATCGTTGCCGCCAGACAGGCGCGGCCGTAGCCGCGCCCGGCGGCGATGACCTCGGCACCCGCCTGCTTGGGCCCGAAGCACGGTGGCATCGCGACTGCCGCCGTCCGCCACGATGATGCGCCCAACCAGGGCGCGCGGAATGCTGCGCACCACGGCCGCGATCGATTGCGCCTCGTCCAGTGTCGGGATGACGACAACCGCGCGCCCCGCCACCGGCTGGTGCCGAGCATCGCCGTTGTTCGCAGGGGCCATTGTTCAAGGCTCCAGCGCAGGCCGCAGCTGCGCACAGGCGGCCGGCGGCTCTGTCGGACAGACAGCGCGTCGCGGAACGAGCCGATAGGCCGCGCCGTTCCAGATCTCCTGCAGCGTCTGCTGGGTGGCATCGCCCAGGGTGTAGTTCTCGTAGCCGCGCTGGGAGAACGGCGCGATGCAGCACGGCAGCGCGCGCCCGTTGGCGGTGAAATACATCACCGTCCAGGGCCGCCGGCACAGCGACCATGGCGAGCCATCGTCGTGCCGCTTGAGGCTCATGCCCGGCTCGGAGGCAGCGCCGGACGCGCTGAACGTCATGCCGTAGCGAGCGCGCCAGCTCGGTGGCGCGCCTCGAGGTAGCGCCGCCTCGTCGTGCGTCATCTGCTCGTAGAGCGCCTGGTCGGGCCGGGCGAGGCCGATGGCATCGTGCTTCGAAGAATACCAGGCGCTGCAGATAGACTTCCTGCACGCCGATCTCGGCGGCGACCTGCACGAAGGCCGGGCAGCTCGGCGATGGTCTCTTTCAGGCCGGTCAGCCAAGCCGAAACCCGCGGCCGATCCTTGCCTTCGCGCTCCTGCAGACTGCGGAAAGCGCGGACGTTCTTGCAGGATGCGGTTGAAGTAATCCTTGCCGCGAACGGCGCAGATAGGACTTCGCGTTCGATGCATCGAGCGAGACGCGCAAGCTCGTCGAGGCCGGCGTCGATCAGCGCGCGGCCGTTCCGCTCGTTGAGCACGGTGCCGTTGGTGTTGAAGAGCACGTAGGTGCCGCGGTCCTTGAGATAGCGCACCATCCTCGGCAGGTTCTTCACCAGCATCGGCTCGCCGACGCCGTGCAGGACCGCGCGCGCTGCAGATCGGAGATCTGGTCGACGATCGAGGTGAACAGCTCCCAGCTCATGTCGGCGGGCGGTTCGAGCTCCGCATAGGTGCGCGGACACGTCGTGCACAGCAGATTGCAACGGTTCGTCGTCTCCAGATAGACGCAGACCGGCCGCCGCGCCGCATGTTCGTTGCGGCTCTTTTCGGCGCTCTCGAAATAGCGCCTGGGATCGACCTTGGTCTCAAGCTGCGACTGGGTCGGCATGACGCGTCCTCCAATTTTCGTCGGCCGCGCACTACAAACTCGGCGATGAGAATGAGAATGCAGGGTCCGTAGATCGGGAGCCCCTCCGAAAGCGTCGGAGGCCAGTGCGCGAAATAAAGGTAGCTGCAGGCGCAGGTGAGATAGAGCACTCCGACGACCGGATAAAAGCAAAGGAACGGCACCAGCCACGCGAAGTACCAGGCGTAGTGCGGTGAGAACAGGAGCGTGATCGTGACCGCGAGAAGCATGGCGCCGGCGAGATCGGCGTCCGGCTTGCGATCGCGCATGACGACGAGGAGGGCGAGCACCGCCATGAGGGTCACGGCGGCTGCCACGTAGAATACAAAGGCCGAGGCGCTGAGCGGGAAGACCGCGCCTAGAAGCTGCCAGAGGAAAACACCTGAACCCTTATCGATGCCCTCCTCGGTGAGATAGCGGCCGAGGAAACCGAACACCTTGCTCCCCGCGCTGACATAAGGCAGATATAGAACGGCGGCGGTCGCGATGAACGCAGTCGGAAAACGCCAGTCCCAGCGCTTGTAGAGTGCAGGACCGGTGACTACCGGAAAATACTTTGACCAGGACGCCGGCACCGAGCGCCATGCCGGCCAGGATCGGCGAGCGCCGTTCCATCGCCAGGAAGGCCAGCAGGAGCAAGGCAATCGCCGCGATATCGATATGCCCGCTGCGGGCGAACTCCCAAAGCGGCAGCGGATGCCATGCGTAGCAGCAGGACTGCGCGAGCGCGGCAGTCCGCGCGCTGCGAGCAACTGCAGAATCGCCCAGACCGCCACGCCTTCCAACGCAACCATGGCGGCCTTCATGGCCACCGGTGCCTCGGATATCCGGGTGACGAGGTAGAAGATCGATCTGCGACGCTGGCGGATAGATCGTCGGGGCATAGTCGGCGCGATTGATGTACGGGTAGATCGCGCCGTCGCGCAGGCCCGTCAGCGCGCGCATCGGACGGCAGATAAAGGTATGGGTTGATGCCCGCCGCCTGGACGCGGCCGTCCCAGATATAGCGGAAGATGTCGGTCGAAATCGGCGTGCCCGGCAGCAGCAGGAGCCGCATGGCGAGGCCGACGATGAGAATGCTCGCGAGCGCGCGTCCGCCGGTTGCGGTGTCCGGCTTGCCGCAGACAACGAGCCACGCCGCGACGGCATAAGGCACCGATTGCAGGAGTAGGACAAGCCCACATTGGGATCGTCGAAATGGGTGATCGCGACCGCGCCCGCGACCGACAGTGCCAGCAGGCAGACCGCGGACGCCCAGAGCGGCCAGTCAAGCCCGGTAAGCCGCTTCACTCCGCAGCCCTCCGGAATGCGTTGAGGAGCTGAGACGTTCCTTGAAATCCGGGTTCTCAAGCAGCGACTGCATGAGCGCGCGAGTATGCTGGGCTCATTGGGGCGAAGACCGGGCAGCGAAGGACTGTCCGTCGGACAGCTCGGCCTGCAACATTTTCAATGTGCCGATGTCGTCCACGTCGTACCACCTCGGCAGGATATGCACGGACAAACCCAACTCGGCGGCGCGCTCCAGGGGTCTGGCGCGCCACGTGGCTCCGTGCTCCAGGCGATGTCCTGGAACAGACGATGATGTGCCGACTTCAGGCCGAGCAGATAATAGCCGCCGTCATGTGCGGGTCCGAGCACGGCGCGGTCGCCGGGCGATGCCAGCACGTCGGCGGTCTCGACCAGCAGCGACGTGGCAGCGTGGGGCTATCGGAGTTCAAGACCACCGCGCCGCGATGACCGCGGTCCAGAAGCTGCGTGATCGCCGCGACCAGACAATCTCCGAAATTCGGGTGCCAAGCCTCGAACAGCCCGATGTTTGTGCGGCATGCTTTCTTGAAAAATGATGGCTTCGCGTGGGGCGGGCCGAACGCCATGTAGCCGGCAATGGAAGCCTGCGCCGAGGCGACGAGAATATTGTCGGCGATGTCGCGCAGGAATGCCGTGTTGCAGCTGAGCTGCTTCTTCGAACGTGAGAGGCGGGACCAGGCGGGTCTCGTGCGTCCCGGTATTGACGCCTTGGCCATCACCGCGACGCCGCAGGTTGATGGCTCATCGATCCGAAGGGCTGCAGTCGGCATGACCTCTCCCTGGCTTCGCGATGCGACGAGCGCCGCTCGTGCCACGGGGACAAAGAGAAGGCGTTTCATGCCGGGTGACTAGTCTATCGCTTGCGGCAAAGAACGGCCGTGGCGGACCTGCTCACAGAGGCGTGAACGCCGGTTGTTGCAATTGGTTCCGCCGCTTAGCCGCCTCTGCGCGCGCGCGCAGGGGAGCAAGGTGTGGGCACTTCAAATCTTACTCATGCACAAGAATTCCTTGGGCGGCGCTGCCGCTCGCGCCCGCAGGCGTGCGTGCCGGAAGGAGCAAGCCGGGAGGATCCGACCCGGCCGGGCTGGATCCTGCGGTCCGCCGCCGGCTATCTATGACGTGTGCTAGTACTATCCGGCGCTATCTTCGCGGCGGAACCCTCGTCGCCAACGATGTCTCCGCTGCTGCCAGGGCCACCGGCCCTCGATTTCCAGCGAGAGTGTCCAGCTGAGGAAGGTGCGAACCGAGCACGAGCCCCGCGAGCAGGCCCAGACTGAGGAAGGTCAGCTCATGCGCGACCGTCTTTATGATATCGGCCGCGACAAAGACTTCCAGACCCAGCAGGAGCGAGCGCCCGATCCGGATCTTGTAGACGTTGGAATCCTGCTCGGAGATGGGTTGCCGCAGCTGGCGATACGTGGACCATGCGATACCGGTCACGATGATCAGCGACGCCGAAGATCTCGATCCCGCTCCCGACGACGCGGATGGAGTAATCGAGCACGGGCTCCAGGGCCTTGACCGCATTCACATCGTCCATGGCGCGCCTCCGGCGAGGAAGGCCGCAGCCTAAGCATCGTCGACGGTTCCGGCAATGCTGCCGGAGCTGTCGGTCCTAACAGTTCACTACTTCGGTTTCACGCTCGATGCGATCCGTCTCTCACCCAGCACGCCTTGACCGACGTTTGCGCTTGCGCTTGAGCGCGCGCAGCTTGGATCGCTTCTTAGCGCAGAATTTGCACTTGCAACCGACTGCCTTGATAAAGGCGTCGACATAGTTGCGGCCATAGTGATAGGTGATTTCGTCACCGGGCTTGATGTTCTTGATCGCACGGATCTTGATCGCGTGCTTGACGAAATAGACTTCAGCGTTCGGCCGGCAGGCATGATTGATATAGCGGGCCCGATTGCTCCGGCTGGAGCCATCGATCGTCCAGCGATTGTTGATCTCGAACAGATATCGAGTGTCGAGCGATTCGGTGTCTTCGAGTGCGGATCTTCTTGCCGCGATATCGGATAATGAACTGGCCCTTCTTGATCGGGGCGCGAGCGAACAGGCCGAGCCCCGACTTGGCTCGGCCGACCCGAAGATGACGCGATGACACTTTCGCAGGCATGAGCTTAGAATATGCTGGGATGGGGGTGCCCGATGACGATCCATCGGGGGCGGATTCAGGGTCGTAGCGCTCCGTGCTCACCTCGCCGTTCGAACGCGACGAGTCTTGCAACAGGCGATCCTCGGCCTTGGTTCCATGATTGCCCGAGAATGGCGGCCCGGAATGGATCAACGGATGATCCGGTCCGGTCCGCGCGTTTGTGCCTGGAGATAGCGCGTTCAATGCAGGTATACGACGTCGTCATCATCGGTGCGGGTCACAATGGGCTGACTTGCGCCGCCTACCTCGGTATGGCGGGACTCAAAGTCAAGGTGGTCGAACGACGACCGGTGGTGGGCGGAGCCGCCGTCACGGAGGAGTTTTGCCCGGGGTTCCGCAACTCGGTGGCGGCCTACACCGTGAGCCTGTTGAACCCCAAGATCATCGCGGATCTTGCGCCTCGTCGATCACGGTCTGCGGATCGTCGAACGCCGCGCGCAGAATTTCCTTCCCACGCTGGACGGCCGGCATCTGCTCGCCGCCGAAGGTCGCACCGAAGGCAGCATCGCGAGCTTCAGTCATGCCGATGCGCACCGATATAGCGCCTTCAACCGGGACCTCGATGCGAGCGCTGATCTGCTGCGCGACCTCGTCCTGCAGGCGCCGCCGAATCTCACGCGCGGCGGCAACCTCAGAGCCATTGGCGAATTACTCAAAGCCGGGCGGTTCGGCAACCGGCTTCGTCGGCTGTCCACGGAAAATCTGAGTACGCTGTTCGATCTGTTCACGAAATCGGCCGGCGACTATCTCGACGGCTGGTTCGAAGGCGAACTGCTGAAGGCCTGGCTCGGCTTCGACGCCATCGTCGGAAATTACGCGAGCCCCTACACCCCGGGCAGCGCCTATGTTCTGCTGCACCACGCGTTCGGCGAGGTGAACGGAAAGAAGCGAGCCTGGGGACATGCCATCGGCGGCATGGGCGCGATCACGCAGGCCATGGCGCGGGCCGCGGCGGCCATGGCGTCGAGATCGAGACCGATGCGCCGGTGCGCGAGGTGCTTGATCGAGAAGGGCAGGGCGGCCGGCGTGGTTCTCGCGGACGGCCGGGTCGTGCGCGGCGCGCGCGGTCGCGGCCAACGTCAATCCCAAGCTGCTCTACACCGCGATGATTCCAGAGAGCGCGCTCGATCCGGCCTTTCTGCGCCGCATGCGCGACTGGCGCTGCGGCTCCGGCACGTTCCGCATGAACGTCGCGCTCGTCGGAACTGCCGAGCTTCACCGCCTTGCCCGGGCACGCGCTCGGCGACCATCACACCGCGGGCATCATCCTTGCGCCGAGCCTTGCCTACATGGACCGCGCCTATGGCGATGCGCGCGCGCTCGGCTGGAGCCGCGAGCCCATCATCGAGATGCTCATCCCCTCGACCCTGGACGACACCGCTGGCGCCGCCGGGAAGGCACGTCGCAAGCCTGTTCTGCCAGCACGTGGCGCCGGAACTGCCGGACGGAAAGTCCTGGAACGATCATCGCGACCGCGTGGCCGATCTGATGGTGGACACCGTCGAGCGCTACGCCCCGGGATTCAAGGCGAGCGTCATCGGCCGGCAGGCGTTGAGCCCCTTCGACCTCGAGCAGGTGTTCGGGCTGACCGGCGGCGACATCTTCCACGGCGCGTTGTCGCTCGACCAGCTGTTCTGGGCCCGTCCTGCGCTGGGCTATGCCGACTATCGCGGGCCGCTGCAGGGGCTTTATCACTGCGGATCAGGCGCTCACCCCGGCGGCGGCGTGACCGGCGCTCCCGGCCACAACGCCGCCCGCGCGATCATCGCCGATCGCCGTTGGCGCGTGTGGCCGGCCTGACCTTTTCGCGGCTGCCAGATCGGGGACGTCGCCCTGCCTGGAGCCCAAAGCCCTCAGTCCTCGGCGACGAAACCGGATGCCTTCACGACGGGAGCCCAGCGCGCAATATCGGCCTTGACGGTGGCGGCGAATTCCTGCGGGCTCTGGAACGCCGTCGTGTTACCGACCTTGGCCAGGTTCTCGATCATCTGCGGAGGACTCTGACGGCTTCGCCGATGGCCGCGCTCAAGGCGCCTACGATCTCCGCGGGCGTCTTCGCCGGCACGAATACGCCGAGCCAGGATTCCACGACCACGTTGTAGCCGGCCTCGACGCATGGTCGGGACCTCGGGCAGGAACGCCGAGCGCCGCGAACCGGTCACCGCCAGAATTCGGATCGTGCCCGCCTTGGCGAACGCCATGCTCTCGCTGATCGGATTGATGCTCGCCGACACGTGGCCGCCGACCAGATCCTGCAGCGCCGGCGCGCCGCCGCGATAGTGCACCGGGGTCATGGGGACGCCGGCCTCGTTGGCCAGCATCACGCCGACGAAATGGGGCGTGCCGCCCGCCGCAGTGGTCCCGTACGACGCCTTGGCCGGATTTGCTTTGCACCACTGCGACGAAGTCGGCCAGCGTCTTCACGCTGTCCGGCACGCCCGCGCCGACGTTGTAGGTCAGCATCGACCTCGCCGCCGGTGCAACCGGTGTGAAATCCCGCAGCGGGTCGTAGTTCAGCGAGCGGAAGCTGTGCGGATAGACCGTGATCGGAAAGTCCGGCGTGAACAGCATCACGCTTCCGTCCGGCTCCGCGTTCTTGACGTATTCGACCGAGAGCCGCGCCGCGGCGCCGGGCTTGTTCTCGACCAGCACCGTCGCGGCGTAAGTTCCGCGCAGCCGGTCGGCGAGAATGCGCGCAATGATGTCGGTGCCGCCGCCGGCCGGGAAGCCGACGATCACGTGGACCGGCTTCTTGACGACCTGGGCGCGCGCGTGCGGGACGAAGCCGGTGGTGGCGGAGAGAATTCCCGCCGCACCGGCGGCGAGCACGTAGCGACGTGTCGGCATGGCTGGCGCTTCCCGTTATGCGCCGAGCTTATAAGGCGCGGCGCTCGCAGTCGAGCGCAGGAGAATGCGGGATTGAGCGTGGCCGACTTGGCGCAGACGCTCGGAGCGAAATCGCTTCAGATCAATCGCTACTCGCTCTAAGCGTTTATTCGGTCGCATGATCTTGTCGCAAAAGCCTGCAGCTCTTCGGGGATCATGCCCTAATGCGTGTCGGCGGTCTCGGCCGGCACGATCGTCGTCGCAACCGGATCAGGGTCTTTCTGTCCCTTGCCGCGTCGCGCAAACAGCTTCTGCACCGCCACGAAGAACACCGGCACCATGAGCAGCGCCAGGACGACCACGGCGATCATGCCGCCCATCACGCCGGTGCCGAGCGCCTGCTGACTCTTGCCGCTGCGCGCCCGACGCGATCACCATCGGCGCCACGCCGAACACGAACGCGAAACCGGTCATGAGGATCGGCCGGAAACGAAGATGAGCGGCCTCGACCGTGGCCTCGATCAGCGGCTTGCCCTGCGCGCGCAAGTCCTTGGCGAATTCGATGATCAGAATTGCGTCCTTGGCGGCGAGACCGATGATGGTGACGAGCCCGATGGTGAAGTAGACGTCGTTCGGCATGCCGCGCAGCGTCACGGCAGCGACCGCGCCGAGCATGCCGAGCGGCACCACCAGAAGAACCGAGATCGGAATCGTCCAGCTCTCGTACAGGGCCGCGAGCAGCAGGAACACCACGAGCGCGGAAAGCCCGAGCAGCAGCGGAGCCTGCGAGCCCGCCAGCTTCTCCTGCGCCGACTGCCCGGTCCATTCGAAGCCGAAGCCGCGCGGCAGCGTGCCGGCGATGCGCTCCATCTCGGCGATCGCGTCGCCGCTGGTGTAGCCGGGCTTGGCCGAGCCGCTGATCCTGACCGCGGGATAATAGTTGAAGCCCACCATCTGCGTCGGGCCGACGATCCACCTGATGGTGGCGAAGGACGAAAACGGGACCAGATTGCCTTTGCTGTTGCGCACGTTGAAGGTCGAGAATGTCATCGGTCTGCATGCGCGCCCGCGTTGTCGGCCTGCACGATCACGCGCTGCATGCGGCCGCGGTTCGGGAAAGTCGTTGATGTAGGCCGATCCCAGATTGGTCGAAATGGTGCTGTTGATGTCCTGGAAGGTCACGCCGAGCGCGGCGGCCTTCTCGCGGTCGATGACGAGCTCGACCTGCGGTGCCGGCGCCAGCCCTTCGACATAGACATCCTGCAGGATCGGGACTCTTTTGCGGCGGCGAGGAGCTGGTCCTTCGCGCGCATCAGCTCGACATATCCCCTCTGCGCCCGGTCCTGCAGACGGAAGCTGAAGCCGCTCGAATTTCCGAGATTGTCGATCGGCGGCGGCTGCAATGCCGAGATCTTGGCATCGCTGACGGTCGTCGACAGGCTCTTGTTGATATCGGCCACGATCGCTTCGGCCGAGTCGTTGGCGCCGCGCTCCGACCAATCCTTCAACGTGACGAAGGCCTGCGCCGTGTTCTGCCCCTGGCCGAGAAAGCTGAAGCCGGTCAGGAAGGTGACGTTGTCGACGCCGTTTCGCTGCGCCAGGAACGTCCTCGACGCGCTTGACCGCTTCGAGCGTCCGGTTGAACGAAGCCTCCGGCGGCGTCTGCACGTCGGCGGTGATGAAAGCCCTGGTCGTCGACCGGGAGGAATCCGGCGGGCAGGCGCACGAAGGCCCAGCCCATTGCGATCACGATCGCGACGTAGATCGAGCATCAGCCGGCCGGTGCGCACGAGCGTCCAGCGGACGACCCCGCTGTAGCCCGTCCTTCGTCTTCTCCATCCCCCGGTTGAACCAGGCCGAACAATCCCCTGCGCGCGTGGTGATGGCCGGCCGCGACCGGCTTGAGCAGGGTCGCGCACAGCGCCGGCGTGAGCGACAGCGCCAGGAACGCGGAGAAGGCGATCGCCGACACCATGGTGACGGAAAACTGCCGATAGATCACGCCGACCGAGCCCGGAAAGAACGCCATCGGGATGAACACGGCCACCAGCACCAGCGTGATGCCGATGATGGCGCCGGTGATCTGCGTCATGGCCTTGCGCGTCGCCTCGCGCGGCGGCAACCCTTCCTCGGACATGATGCGCTCGACGTTCTCCACGACCACGATCGCGTCGTCCACGAGAATGCCGATGGCGAGCACCATCGCGAACAGCGTCAGCATGTTGATGGAAAGGCCCATCAGCAGCAGCGTGGCGCAGGTGCCGAGCAGCGCGACCGGCACGACGACGGTCGGGATGAGGGTGTAGCGGATGTTCTGCAGAAACAGCAGCATCACCAGGAACACCAGGATGACGGCCTCGATCAGCGTGACAATCACCTTCTTGATCGAAGCCTCGACGACCGGGGTGATGTCGTAGGGGATTTCGTATTTGATGTTGGACGGGAAGAACTTCGACAGCTCTTCCATCTTGGCCTTGACGGCATTCGCGGTCGCCAGCGCATTGCCGGTGGGCGCCAGCAGCACCGACAGGCCGGCGCTCGGCTGGCCGTTGAGCCGCGTGGTGAACTGATAGCCCATGCCGCCCACTTCGATGCGGGCGACGTCGCGCAGACGCACGGTCGAGCCGTCGGGATTGGCGCGCAGAACGATGGCCGCCGAACTCATCGGGCGACGCGAGCTGGCCCTTGACCAGCACCATCGCGGACACCTGCTTGCGACTTGCGGCTCGGCTCGGCGCCGAGGCTGCCCGATGCGACCTGCGCGTTCTGCGCTTCGATTGCCTTGGTCACGTCGTCGGACGTCAGCTGGTAGCCGACGAGCTTGTCGGCATCGATCCAGACCCGCAGCGACCGCTCGGTCGAGAACAGCGTCGCGCGGCCGACCCCGGGATGCGGCGGATCTCGCCCAGCACATTGCGGATCATGAAGTCGCCGAGCCCGATCTCGTCGCAGCTTGCCGTCGGTCGACCGCAGCGTGATGATCTGCAGCACCGCGCTCGAGGCCTCCTCGATCAGAATGCCCTGCTGGATGACCGCGCGCGGCAGCCGCGCTTCGACGCGCTTGATCCGGTTCTGGACCTCGACCGAGGCCATGCTCGAATCGGTGCCGGGAACGAAGTTGGCCGTGATCTCGACCTGCCCCAGTGAATCGCTGGTCGATCTCGAAACTCAGGATGCCGTTGGCGCCGTTGAGCTCTTCTTCGATCAGCCGCGTGACGCTGGTGTAGAGGTTTTCCGGCGAGGCGCCGGGATAGCTGGTGCTGACCGAAATCGAAGGCGGCGCGATGATCGGATACTGCGCGATCGCCAGAAACGGCAGGGCGAGCAGCGCCGCCGAGGCAGATGAACAGCGCGATCGACCGCCGCGAAGATCGGGCGGTCGATGAAGAAGCTGGACATCAACCCGTCTCGTCAGCGTGCGTTGCGGTCGCGAGCGCAATTCCGCGGCATCGGCCGCGGCCTGCGTGGGCTGCCAGGGAACGGGATCGACAACGTCGCCCGGTTCGAATTTCTGAAAGCCTTCGACGACGACGCGATCGCCGGGGTCGAGCCCGTCGAGGACGAGCCACTGCTCGTCCACGACGCGACCGGCGCGCATCGGTTTGATCACTGCGCGGTTGTCGGGGCGAACCACATAGACCTCGCTGCCGCCGGTGTCGTTGCGCTGGACCGCCTGCTGCGGGACTGCGAGCGCGTCGCCGTCGGTGCCCTGCTGGATCTGGACGCGCACATACATGCCCGGCAGCAACTCGCCCTTGGGATTGGGAAACTCTCCTCGCAGGGTCACCTGGCCGGTGCCGGGATCGACGCTGGCATCCGAGAACAGCAACTTGCCGGCGAGCGGATAGAGCGTTCCGTCGTCGAGCACGAGCCGCACCTTCGCCGCGTCGGGCTCGACTTGCTCAAGCGCGCCGCTCTCGAGATCGCGCCTGAGCTGCTGGAGGTCGCCGGCCGACTGGGTGAAGTCCGCATAGACGGGATCGAGCTGGTGCACAGTGGCGAGGTGGGTCGCTTCGCCTTGTCCGACCAGCGCGCCTTCCGTGACCAATGCGCGGCCGATACGCGCCGTTGATGGGCGAGCGGACACTCGTGTAGTCGAGATCGAGCTTTACGCGCGCGACGTCCGCCTTGCGCGCGGCGACGTCGGCCTGCGCCTGACGAAATGTCGCGACCGCGATTTCATACTGCGCCTGCGACGCGGCCTGGCCCGAGATCAACTTCTCCACCCGCTTGGCTTGCTGTTCGGCCTGATCGTGCACCGCCTGCGCCTTTGCAAGCGCGGCCTCGGCCGCATCGAGCTCGACCTGGAACCGCACCGGGTCGATGCGATAGAGCACATCGCCCGCCTTGACGTCGGCGCCCTGCTGAAACGAGCGCTCCAAAACGATTCCTGCGACACGAGCGCGCACTTCCGCCACCCGGGTGGGAGCAATTCGGCCCGGAAGCTCGCGGATGTACGGCCGCGACGAGGGCTGCAACGTCACCACGCTGACTTGTGGCCGAGGTGCCGCGGCCTGGTCGGCCTGCGGTTCGTCGCACGCGGAAACACCGGTCATCACGCAGGCCAGAACTGCCCAAGCGGGAATGGCACGGGTCTGAATTCTCATGTGGTTTCTTCTCCTTGCGTCAGGCGCGCAACGCGATGCCGGCGACGGGCCACATCTGCGCCCTTCGTCTCCAACCATCGCGCTACCAGGGATATAGCCCCTTCAGTTTGTGCAGTGCAACATAAACGCCGCGCCGCCCACGGCATTGTGAAGCCGGCTGCGAGCACGCTCGTAACTAGCCGCAAAAAGGGCCAAATCGGTTCGCGCCGGCCCGCTAACGGCTACTCTGCGCGCCGGTAGCAATGTCCGCAAACGATCGGCCGCCGCCTCCAGTTCCACCACGCGCGGACTGGCGCGCCTTCTCCTTGAAACGGCCGATCAGCCCGGACAGCGCGAGGGCACCTCGGAACTGCTCGGCGAGATCGAACACGGCAACCGCCACGGCCGCCACCTGCGGGTCGCGCTCGCCGAGCGAGATGTCGTAGCCACGTTCCCGCACCGCTTTTGCCCTGGCGCCCTTTGCCGTCCGAGAAGGCAAGCAGCACATGGGCGCTGGCGCCCGCGGTCAGCGGCAATTCACTGCCCTCGTCCAGGTGGTGACGCGCCGCGTGCGGTGAATTGTGCCGGAACAGGCACACGCGCGATTGGCCCTCGCGAACATAGAACGAGGCCGTCTCTCCGGTCGCTTCGACCAGCCGGCGCAATTCGGGTCTGATGGCTTCGCCGAGATTGAATCCCGCGCGATAGATCGAGCCCAATCGCCAGACCGCCGGTCCCAGCCGGAAGACGCCGCTCTCCGCGCGAATGAGATAGCCCAACCGTTCCAGCGAGCCGGCGAGGCGCAGGATCGTGCTCTTGTAGAACCCGGTTGCCGACGCGATTTCGCTGAGCGTCATGGCCGCTTCTGTCGGCATGGAATGCATCGAGCACGGCGAGAGCCCGTTCGACTGCCTCCACCTTGTCCGTGCTCATGCGATCGCTCCCGGCGCCACGACGCAGCCCGTCGTCAAGATAATAGAACGATGTTGCGCTGTACAGAACGTTGTGCTAGATAGAACTATATTCTGTTAGACAGAACGATGCGCAGGCTTGCGCAACGATGGGAGCGCGGAGAGCATGGCCGGACTTCTCGCCGGTACGCGGGTCCTCGACATGACCAACGTGCTCGCGGGCCCGTTCTGCTGCTATCAACTTGCGCTGCTCGGCGCCGAGGTGATCAAGGTCGAGGTGCCGGGCTCCGGTGACCTGGCGCGCCAGTTGGGCGCCGATCCCGAACTCAATCGCCGCGGCATGGGCGCCTCCTTTCTCGCGCAGAACGCCGGAAAACGCTCGATCACGCTGAATTTGAAGTCGCCCAAGGGTCGCGATGCCTTCGGCCGGCTGGTCGCCACCTCCGACGTCGTGGTCGAGAACTTCCGCCCGGGCGTGATGGCGCGCCTCGGGCTCGACTACGCCGCGCTCAAGGCGCTCAAGCACGACATCATCTACTGCGCAATCTCGGCTTCGGTCAGGATGGCCCGCTCAAGTTCAACCCCGCTTATGACCAGATCATCCAGGGCCTTTGCGGGGTGATGAGCGTGACCGGCGATGCGCAGTCGGCGCCGCTGCGGGTGGGATATCCGGTCGCCGACACGATGGGCGGCATTTCCGCCGCCTTCGCGATTGCAGCGGCACTGTTTCGGCGCGAGCGGAGCGGGGAGGGCGAGTTCATCGACGTCTCCATGCTGGAGGCGTCCCTGGTCGCCATGGGCTGGGCGGTCTCGAACTGGCTGATCGCGGGCGTGAAGCCGCAGCCCATGGGCAACGAGAACATGACGGCTAGTCCCTCCGGCACGTTCCGGACGGGCGACGGTCTCTCTGAACATCGCGGCCAACAAGCAGGAGCAGTTCGAGACGCTGTGCCGGCTGATCGATCGCGAAGAGCTGGTTGCCGATCCGCGCTTCGCCGGACGCGAGGATCGCAAGCGCCGTCGCTTCGAATTGAACGCCGAGATCGAGCGCGCGCTGGCGGCGAGGTCGGCGCGGGAATGGTCGGCGCTCCTCAACAAGAACGGCGTTCCGGCGGGCGAGGTCCTCGATGTGCCCGCGGTGCTCGAACATCCGCAGATCGTCGAGCGCGGACTGCTCAAGACATTCGAATCCGTGTCCGGGGTCGACCGTCCGGTCCGCGTCGTGCGCTCGGGGTTCCGTCTTGCGAGCGGCGATCCGGAGCCGGCGTCGCCGCCGCCGGTGCTCGGTGCCGATACCGAAGATCTCCTGGTCGAACTCGGCTTTTCGAAGCGCGACATGGATGAGCTCGCGCAGGAAGGGGCCATATGAGCGACGTGTCCGCGAGCCGCGCCACCAAGACCCTGAAGACTGGTGGTCGACATCGATCATCGACATGAAGCCCGGATCGATCAGGTATCGCGGCTACGCGGTCGAGGACCTGATCGGCCGCGTCGGCTTTGCCGAGATGGTCTATCTCATGACGCGCGGCGAGCTCCCGCATCCCGATGCCGCCAAGCTGCTCGAAGCCGCGCTGGTGGCGGCGGTGGACCACGGCCCGCAGGCGCCATCGATCGCCGCGGCCCGCATGGCGATCACCTGCGGGCGTCGGCATCAACAACGCCATGGCCTCGGCCATCAACATGCTCGGCGACGTGCATGGCGGCGCCGGCGAGCAATGCGTCGCGCTCTACAATGCGATCGCCGCGCGGCTGGGCGACGGTGCGGTCAGCGCCGCACGGTTGGCGCAAGCCGTTGGCGCCGAAATGACATCGCTGGCGGCGCAGGGCGTTTCGCGCATGTTCCCGGCTTCGGTCATCGCTTTCACCCCCGCGATCCACGCGCGCCCCGCCTGCTCGAGCTCGTCGATGCCGCAGCGCTCAGCGGCGCGGTGAGCGGCCGCTTCGCCGCCATCGCCCGCGCGCTCGAGGCGCAGCTTGCGGCGGAGAAGGGACGGCCCATTCCGATGAATATCGACGGCGCTACCGGCGTCGTGTTCGCGGAGCTCGGCTTCCCGCCGCCGCTGTGCCGGGGGTTGTTCGTCCTGTCGCGCTCGGTCGGGGCTTTGGCCCACGCGTTCGAGGAGATGCAGTCCGGCCAGCGCAGCAAAGGACCCATCCCGCGCCATCTCATTTGGACCTATACTGGTCCGCCGCCGCGAAAGCTTGGCGGACAGCCGGAGTAGTGGCGCGACGTCAACCGGCTCCCTGCTTTCGCGCTGGTGCGGTGGATTTGAAGTTCCGATCGTTTTGGCCGCAAGCTCGCTAAGGAACGTCAAATCTAAAAGCCGCACTAGAATCGTAAATTTGCTAGTGTGCGCACTTCGGAATCGGGACACTAGCGACCAAGGCGCCGCAGAGCGCCGATCGAATATCGTGCTGGAAAGGAAATGCCATGCTGACCCGACGTGATCTCCTGCGCGCTTCTGCATCCGTCCCGGCCGCTGCTCTGCCGCTGTCGCTCCTCACCATCGACGGCGCGCAAGCGCAGGCGATCGATCTTCTCAAGATCTTCGTCGCCGGCCGCGCCCGGCGGCGGCTGGGATCAGACCGCGCGCACCATCGAGCAGGTTCTGCGCGCGACCGGCGCGGTGAAGGGGGTGCAGATCACCAATGTCGGCGGCGCGGGCGGTGCGGTCGGGCTTCCGCAATTCCTGAACCAGTGGAAGGGGCAGGGCAATGCTTTGATGGTGGGCGGCATGGTGATGGTGGGCGCAATCATCGCCAACAAGAGCCCGGTCAGGCTGGCGCAGGCGACGCCGATCGCCCGCCTCACCGGCGAGTTTCTGGCCCTGGTCGTGCCGGCGCAGTCGCCGTTCAAGAGCGCGAAGGACTTTGCCGCCGCGCTGAAAGCCGATCCCGCCAAGGTGCCCGTCGCCGGCGGTTCGGCCGGCGGCTCCGATCACATCCTCCTCGGCATGATCGCCAAGGCGGTCGGCGTCCCCCGACCAAGGTCAGCTACGTCGCCTTCGCCGGCGGCGGACCGGCGACCGCGGCGCTGCTCGGCAGCCAGGTGGCGGCCGGCATCTCGGGCTACGGCGAATTCGCCGAGCAGGTGAAGGCCGGCAAGCTGCGGATCATCGCGGTGTCGTCGGACAAGCGCCAGGAGGGGATCGCGGCGCCGACGCTGAAGGAAGAAGGCATCGACGTGGAGCTCTTCAACTGGCGCGGCGTGTTCGCGCCTCCGGGCGTGAATGACACGCAACGCAAGGCGATGATCGCCTTGATGGAGAAGATGACGGCAACGCCGCAATGGGCCGAAGCCTGCAAGACGCGGGACTGGACGCCGATCGCGCTGTTCGGCGACGATTACAAGACGTTCCTGGAGAGCGGAGACGGCGCGGATCGAAAGCATCCTCAAGGAACTCGGGCTCGCGTGACATGGCGAGCGGGGCACGGCGCGAGAGCCGGTTCGCGCGGCTGCGGCCGGCGATCGGCGAAACGATCATCGGCGCCGGCGTGCTGGTGCTCGCGATCGTCATGGCTCTGGCAGACGCTGTCGATTCCGGTATCGCCGATCTACGCGCAGGTCGGACCCACCATCGTCCCGATCATCACCGCGCTCGCGCTCGGGATGCTCGGCATCCTGCTGCTGGTCGACGCCGTGCAAGGCGGCTGGCAGACCGCGGAAGAGAAGGAGGTCACGCCGGATCGAGCGGCGCTGCTCTGGATCATCGCCGGGCTCGTGCTCAACGTTCTTCTGATCACCTCGGCCGGGTTCACCATCGCGTCGGTGATCCTGTTCGTCTGCGTGGCGCGCGGGTTCGGCTCCAAGGCAATCGTGCGCGATGCCTTGATCGGTGCAGCCTTCGCCCTCGTTGCGTATATCGGCTTCGCCAAGACGCTCGGCATCAATATCGGATCCGGGCTGGTCGAGAACGCGATCGAACGGGTGATAGGCTCCGAGGGCGGCTGACATGGATGCCTTCTCGCAACTCCTCAACGGCTTCGCGGTCGCGCTCACCCCGATCAATCTGCTGTGGTGCCTCGTCGGCACCACGCTCGGCACCGCGATCGGCGTCCTTCCCGGGCTGGGCCCGGCGCTCACCATCGCGCTTCTCCTGCCGATCACCTTCAAGGTCGAGCCGACCGCGGCCTTCATTCTCTTCGCCGGCATTTATTACGGGGCGATGTATGGCGGCTCGACCACCTCGATCCTGCTCAACACCCCGGGCGAAAGCGCCACCATCGTCACGGCGCTCGAGGGCAACAAGATGGCCCGCAACGGCCGCGCCGGCGCGGCGCTCGCGACCGCCGCCATCGGCTCGTTCGTTGCCGGCACGATCGGCACCCTCGGCATTACGCTTCCTCGCGCCCATCGTGGTGGAGTGGGCGCTCAAGTTCGGGCCGGCCGATTATTTCTCCCTGATGGTGCTCGCGTTCGTGACGGTGTCGGCGGTTCTCGGCTCCTCCGCGGTCAGAGGGCTGGCGGCGCTGTTCTTCGGCATCTGGCTCGGATTGATCGGGGTCGACCTGCAGACCGGGCAGGCGCGTTTCACCTTCGGCCTTCCGGAACTGCTCGACGGCATCAATGTCATCGTGGTGGCGGTCGGCCTGTTCGCGGTCGGCGAGACGCTCTACGTCGGCTCGCGCTACCGGCTCGGCAAGGACGAGATCATCCCGCTCTCCGGCTCGCTCTGGATGACGGCTGAGGAATGGAAGCGGTCGTGGAAACCATGGCTGCGCGGCACCGCCATCGGCTTTCCGATCGGCGCCATGCCGGCGGGCGGCGCCGAGATCCCGACCTTCCTCAGCTACTACATCGAGAAGAAACTCACCTCCAGGCCGCAGGAGTTCGGCAAGGGCGCGATCGAAGGCGTCGGCCGGACCGGAAGCCGCCAACAATGCCTCGGCCGCCGGCGTGCTCGTGCCGATGCTCACATTGGGCCTGCCGACCTCGGCGACCGCCGCCATCATGCTGTCGGCGTTCCAGAGCTACGGCATCAATCCGGGACCGCTCCTGCTGGAGTCGCAGCCGCAACTGGTCTGGGGCCTGATCGCCTCCTTGTTCATCGGCAACGTCATGCTGCTGGTGCTCAACCTGCCGCTCATCGCGGTCTGGGTGAAGCTCCTGCAAATCCCGGCGCCGATCCTCTACGCCGGCATTCTCGTGTTCGCGACCATCGGCACCTACGGCATCACCCAGTCCCCGGTCGACCTGATCCTGCTCTATCTCGTGGGCGGCATCGGCTACCTCATGCGCCGCTACGACTTCCCGGCCGCTCCCGTCATCATCGGAATGATCCTGGGACCGCTCGCCGAGCAGAATTTCCGCCAGGCCATGACGATCTCGGCCGGGGATTGGACCGTGTTCTTCACGCGGCCGCTGTCGGCGATCATCCTGGCGCTGGCGGCGCTCGCCTTGTTCGGACCCAAGCTCTATGCGCTCGCGACTGCGGCCGAAGCCCGATCACGTGCCGGGTGACGCGTGACTGCGGCAGCCGTGGCGTCTTGTCGATTCAGGGTCGGATTATAAGGACGCTGATTATAAAGCACGCTCAGGCGGCGCGGGCGAGCGCATGTTGCGCGTCAGCTCCGGCGTGGCCCCTTATGGCCTCACCGCCTGCAGCCGGCTTGCCGCTCATGTCGAGCTCGAGAATTCCTGGGTACCATGATCACGGCCTGCGGGCGGTTGCCGTTCTCGAACCTGGCAAATTTCAGGGCTTCGCGCTCGGTCGACGAACAGGCCGCCGCAAAGGCCGCTTTGATCCTGAACGACCCAGTTGCCGCGGCTGTTCCTGCCGACCAGGAACAGCGAGGATCTCGAACAACTCGGCGAGGGAGGTTTGTCCATGACACGTCTCCTTTGGTAGCGGACACGCGTCCCGCCCGTAGATCAGGCAAAATTGTCGCAACACATGGCGTGGCCAGCGAGGGGTTGACCTGGAGCACGCCGGTCACGCCGCTCTCGCGGCCAGCGGGATCGCGCAGCGCCTGCAGGAGCGCAATCAGAATTGCCAGCGGAAGGGATTCGTGACTGCCCTCCGCTACCTCATCGAGTCCCATCGGCAACTGCGGCTGTTTCGAAAGCGAGCAGTGCCACTCGCCATCCTCGTACAGGATCCGGCGAAGCTTCCACTGCGGCAGCTCGAACGCGATCAAGGCAAGCGCAGCGTCAGTCCAGGCGCCGGCTCCGATCAGCCGCTCGATCTTGAGTTTTGCGGGCCTTCGTGGCAGGCGAAGCGAATGCACGCTGTCCGCGATCACGTCGGACATCAGTTCCGGCGTCAGCGCTCGCGCGCGATGAAGCTCCGCTTCCAGCCTGCCGAGGTACTGCTCGTGTTTCGGATCGAACAACATGACACATCTCTATTGCTCAATGCCTCCCGCAATAAGGATGGGCAAAGCGGCATAAAGAAGCGAGACGGAAGCAAAAGCTGTGCGGCATAGGGATTTCATAAGCATGTGAACAGAACGCGTGTGATGTGCCCGGCTCATTTTCATCGGTGGCGTAGCAAAGCAAACTCCCTTCGCCTTTGCCCGTGGGACCTTCGCCGTACTCGCGACTCGGGGCGGCGCACCGCATCTATATGAGATTCCTATAACGTTGATCTCAGGCCCCACTCGAAATCATATGCCGCAAGTGGCACGTCATCGGGGCAATACCGGAACAGACAAAGGGCGGCTATCGCCGCAAACCGGCAGGACAATTTTCGGAGTCGTCGCCAGGAGCATCAAGATGCTTGACCGTCATCATGCTGCGCCATCGGGCTCGGCTTCTTCGCGCTGTCGGTCGGCTACACCATCGCCTGCGATCGGCTCTGAGGAGGCTTCCATGATCTTCGACTATTCGCTCGCCGGCCCTCGTGACCGTGGGGCTGATGATCTACCTCACCTACGCTCTGCTCAAGCCCGAGCGGCTCTGAAAAGGTCAACGACCATGACCGTCATCGGCTGGATTCAAATTCTGCTCTTCTGCGCCATCGTCGCCGCGATCGTGACGCCGCTCGGCGCCTATATGACGCGCGTGTTCAACGGCGAGCGCACATTCCTCTCGCCGGTCCTGCGTCCGGTCGAGGCCGGCGCTCTACTGGCTCGGCGGCGTCGACGAGAAGCGCGAGCAGCACTGGACTGACCTACACGGTCGCCATGCTGTTCTTCCACGTCGGCGGACTTCTCATCCTCTATGCGCTTGATGCGGCTGCAGGCCGGGCTGCCGTTCAATCCGGCGGAGCAGTCCGCGGTGGCGCCGGATCTCTCCTTCAACACGGCGGTGAGCTTCATCACCAACACCAACTGGCAGAACTACGGCGGCGAAAGCACGCTGTCGTACCTCGTGCAGATGCTCGGCCTGACGCACCAGAACTTCCTGTCGGCGGCGACCGGCATCGTGCTGGCGGTGGCGCTGATCCGCGGCTTCGCGCGCGCGTCCATGCGCACCATCGGCAATTTCTGGGTCGATATCACCCGCTGCACGCTCTACATCCTGCTGCCGATCTGCATCGTCTACGCGCTGTTCCTGGTCTGGCAGGGCATCCCGCAGACGCTCGGCCCTTATGTCGAAGCGACCACGCTCGAAGGCGCCAAGCAGACCATCGCGGTGGGCCCGGTCGCCTCGCAGATCGCGATCAAGATGCTCGGCACCAATGGCGGCGGCTTCTTCAACGCCAATGCCGCGCATCCGTTCGAGAACCCGACGGCGCTGTCGAACTTCGTGCAGATGATCTCGATCTTCGCCATCGGCGCCGCGCTCACCAACGTGTTCGGCCGCATGGTCGGCAACCAGCGCCAGGGCTGGGCCATCCTCGCCGTGATGGGCGTGCTGTTCATCGCCGGCGTCATCGTCGGCCTATTGGGCGGAAGCGCACGGCAACGACGCCTTCACCGCCATGGGCCTCACCGGCGGCAACATGGAGGGCAAGGAGGTGCGCTTCGGCATCGTGGCCTCGGCGCTGTTCGCCGTGATCACGACCGCCGCCTCGTGCGGCGCCGTCAACGCCATGCACGATTCCTTCACCGCGCTCGGCGGCATGATCCCGCTGATCAACATCCAGCTCGGCGAGATCATCGTCGGCGGCGTCGGCGCCGGCATGTACGGCATGCTGCTGTTCGTCATCCTCGCGATCTTCGTCGCCGGCCTGATGGTGGGCCGCACGCCGGAATATGTCGGCAAGAAGATCGAGGCCAAGGAGGTCAAGATGGCGATGCTCGCCATCCTGATCCTGCCGCTGATGTATCTCGGCTGGACCGCGGTCGCGGTGGTGTATCCGCCGGCGGTCGCCTCCATGGCGAATCCGGGGCCGCACGGCTTCACCGAGGTGCTCTACGCCTACACCTCGCAGACCGGCAACAACGGCTCGGCGTTCGCCGGCCTGACCGGCAACATCCTGTTCTACAACCTCACCGGCGCCATCGCGATGCTGGTCGGCCGCTTCTGGATGATCATCCCGGCCATGGCGATCGCGGGCTCGCTCGCGGAGAAGAAGTCGGTGCCGCCGTCGGCCGGCACGTTCCCGACCACCGGCGGCCTGTTCGTCGGTCTGGTCGTCGGCGTGATCGTCATCATCGGCGGCCTGACGTTCTTCCCGGCGCTCGCGCTCGGCCCGATCGTCGAGCATCTCGCGATGACCGCCGGCACCTTGTTCTCAGCGAACTAACCTCGGAGCCACGTCGATGGATACCTCCCAGATGCGCAAGCAGATGCCGGTCTCGGCGCTGTTCGATCCCAAGATCGTGGTACCGGCGATCGGCTCGGCCTTCGTCAAGCTCGATCCGCGGACGCTGATGAAGAATCCGGTCATGTTCGTGCTCGAGGTGGTCACCGCGCTGACCACCGTCATCCTGATCCGCGACATCGTGACCGGAGGCGCGAACCTCGGCTTCGAATTCCAGATCGTCTTGTGGCTGTGGTTCACGGTGCTGTTCGCCAACTTCGCGGAAGCGGTCGCCGAGGGCCGCGGCAAGGCGCAGGCGGATGCGCTGAGGCGCACGCGCACCGAAACGCAGGCGAAGCTGCTGATCGGCGCCGATCGCAGAAATTTCCGAAGGGTGGCGGGCACCAGCCTCAAGGTCGGCGATGTGGTCGTGGTCGAGGCCGGCGACACCATTCCATCGGACGGCGAGGTGGTCGAAGGCATCGCCTCGGTGAACGAGGCGGCGATCACCGGCGAGTCCGCGCCGGTCATCCGCGAGTCCGGCGGCGACCGCTCGGCCGTCACCGGCGGCACCCAGGTGCTGTCCGACTGGATCAAGGTGCGCATCACCGCGGCGCCGGGTTCGACCTTCATCGACCGCATGATCAAGCTGGTCGAGGGCGCCGAGCGCCAGAAGACGCCGAACGAGATCGCGCTCGACATCCTGCTGGTCGGCTTGACCATCATCTTCGTGTTCGCGACGGCGACGATCCCGAGCTACGTGGCCTATGCCGGCGGCGCCATCTCGGTCGTGATCCTGGTGGCGCTGTTCGTGACGCTGATCCCGACCACGATCGGCGCGCTGCTGTCGGCGATCGGCATCGCCGGCATGGACCGGCTGGTGCGCTTCAACGTGCTGGCGATGTCGGGCCGCGCGGTCGAGGCCGCCGGCGACGTCGACACGCTCCTGCTCGACAAGACCGGCACCATCACGCTCGGCAACCGGCAGGCGACCGAGTTCAAGCCGCGTCGCGCGGCGTGAGCGAACAGGAGCTCGCCGACGCGGCGCAGCTCGCTTCGCTGGCCGACGAGACGCCGGAGGGCCGTTCCATCGTCGTGCTGGCCAAGGAGAAATACGGCATTCGCGGCCGCGACCTCGCCGAGCTGCGCGCCAATTTCATCCCGTTCACCGCCGCAGAGCCGCATGAGCGGCGTCGAGGTCGGCAGCTCCTGGGTGCGCAAGGGCGCGGTGGACGCGATCTCTGAACTTCCTCAACACGCCGGCGTCGAGCGTGACCGCGTCCGGCGCCGTCCGTGCGCTGCAGCCCGGCGTGAGCGCGGATATCGTGCGGGAGATCAATGCGATCGCGGACGCGATCGCGAAGTCGGGCGGCACGCCGCTGGCCGTGGCCAAGGACGGCAAGCTGCTGGGCGTGATCCATCTCAAGGACATCGTCAAGGGCGGCATCCGCGAGCGTTTCGCCGAGCTGCGCCGCATGGGCATCCGCACCGTCATGATCACCGGCGACAATCCGACCACCGCCGCCGCCATCGCCGCGGAGGCCGGCGTCGACGATTTCCTCGCGCAGGCGACGCCCGAGCACAAGCTCAAGCTCATCCGCGACGAGCAGGCCAAGGGCAAGCTCGTCGCCATGTGCGGCGACGGCACCAACGATGCGCCGGCGCTCGCCCAGGCCGACGTCGGCGTCGCCATGAATACCGGCACGCAGGCGGCGCGCGAGGCCGGCAACATGGTCGATCTCGACTCCAACCCGACCAAGCTGATCGAGGTGGTCGAGATCGGCAAGCAGCTGCTGATGACGCGCGGCGCGCTCACCACGTTCTCGATCGCCAACGACGTGGCGAAGTATTTCGCCATCATCCCGGCGATGTTCGTCGCGTTCTACCCGCAACTGCAGGCGCTCAACATCATGAACCTGTCGACGCCGCAGAGCGCGATCCTGTCCGCCATCATCTTCAACGCGCTGATCATCATCGCGCTCATCCCGCTGGCGCTCAAGGGCGTCGCGCTATCGGCCGATCGGCGCCGGCCCGCTGCTGCGGCGCAACCTGCTGATCTACGGCGTCGGCGGCGTCATCATCCCGTTCATCGGCATCAAGGCGATCGACCTCGCTGGTCACCGCCCTGCACCTCGCCCTGAGGAGTACATGTCATGTTGAAAGAAATCCGTCCGGCGATCGTGTTCGTGGTCGCGCTGACGATCATCACCGGTCTCGTCTATCCGTTCGCGATGACCGGCATCGCCGGGGTCATTTTCCCTTACCAGGCGCAGGGGAGCCTGATCGAACGCGACGGCAAGGTGGTCGGATCGGCGCTGATCGGGCAGGAATTCACCAGCGACCGATATTTCCACGGCCGTCCGTCCGCCACGGTTGCGCCCGACCCGAACGATCCGACCAAGACCGTTCCCGGCCCCTACAACGCGGCGAATTCCGGCGGCTCGAATCTCGGGCCCGACCAACAAGGCGCTGATCGAGCGGGTGCAGGGCGACGTCGACAAGCTCAAGCAGGAGAATCCCTCGGCTCCAGTTCCGATCGATCTGGTGACCACGACTCGGCAGCGGCCTCGATCCGGACATCTCGCCGGCGGCCGCGCTTTTCCAGGTCCCGCGTGTTGCGAAAGCCCGCAACATGCCCGAAGATCGCGTGCGCCAGCTTGTCGACGAGCACGTCGAGGGACGTACCTTCGGCTTCTTGGGCGAGCCGCGGGTGAACGTCCTGGCGCTCAATTTGGCGCTCGACCGCGCGGCGGCGCGCTAAGCCGGCTCGGGATGCCTTACATGGCCAGAGCATCTGTCTTCTGATGGTGGATCACCGGCGCGACTCTGACCAGCGACCCTCGCCGGAGGCCTTGCTCGAGGCCGCCCGGCGGGAAGAGCGCAGATCCGGCCGGCTCAAGATTTTCGTCGGCGCGGCTCCCGGGCGTCGGCAAGACCTACGAGATGCTGCAGCAGGCCCGCGCCAGGAAGCAGGACGGCTACGATATCGTGGTCGGCGTCGTCGAAACGCATGGGCGCAAGGAGACGCAGGCGCTGCTCGACGGGCTCGAGGTCATTCCCCGCAAGCGCCTCGAATACAAGGGGCAGTGGCTCGAGGAGATGGACCTCGACGCCATCATCGCCCGCCGCCCGCAGATCGCGCTGGTCGACGAGCTCGCCCATACCAACGCGCCCGGCAGTCGTCATCCCAAGCGCTACCTCGATATCGAGGAACTGCTCAATCGCGGCATCGACGTCTACACCACCGTCAATATCCAGCACATCGAGAGCCTCAACGACGTCGTCGCGCCAGATCACGCATGTCCGGGTGCGCGAGACCGTGCCGGACCTCGGTCTTCGACCGCGCCGACGCCATCGAGCTCGTCGATCTGACCCCGGACGACCTGATCGAGCGGCTCAAGGAAGGGAAGGTCTACGTCCCCAAGCAGGCCGAGCGCGCGCTGGAGCACTACTTCTCGCCCGGCAACCTGACCGCGCTTGCGCGAGCTTGCGCTTGCGCCGCACCGCGGAGCGCGTGGACGAGCAACTGCTCACGCATATGCAGGCCCATGCGATCCCGGGGCCGTGGGCGGCGGGCGAGCGCATTCTGGTCTGCGTCAGCGAAGATCCGCGCGCGGCCGGCCTCGTGCGCTACGCCAAGCGCCTGGCGGACCGGCTGCATGCACCGTTTACGGCGTTGTGCGTGGAGACACGGCGCAGCCTGCAGTGGACCGAGGAGGAGCGCGATCGGGTCGCGGATACGCTGCGGCTGGCGCGAGGCGCTCGGCGGCGAAGCGATCACCGTTCCCGGCGGCGGCCGCAGCATCGCGGACGACGTGATCAGCTTCGCGCAGGCCAACAACGTCACGCAGATCATCATCGGCAAGTCGGCGCGGTCGCGATGGTTCGAGATCCTGCACGGCTCGGTGGTCCACGACCTGGTGCGGCGGTCCGGCAATATCAGCGTGCATGTCATCGCCGGCGACGAGCTTGCGCGCGATCCGATCCCGAAGAAGACGCGTACGTGCCGGCGGAAGGCGCAGCGCCTTTCGACCCGTGGCCGTATGTGGTGGCGCTGGCCGCGGTTGCCGCCGCCCTCGGCGTCGGCGAGCTGATCCAGCCCGTGCTCGGGGTCGAGAACGTCGATCTCGTCTTTCTGACCGCCGTCGTCGCGGTAGCCGTGCGCTATGGGCTTTGGCCGTCGCTGCTCGCCACCGTCGCCTCGTCGCTGTGTTACAATTTCTTCTTCCTGCCGCCGATCTATACCTTCACCATCACCGATCCGACCAACCTCGCCGCCTTCGTGCTTCTTCACCGTGGTGGCGGTCGTGGTCTCGCATTTTGCCGCGCGCGGACGCACCCAGACCGTGGCCGCGCACGAGCGCGTGCGCGCAGTGGAATTGCTCTACGCGTTCAGCCGCAAGCTGGCGGGGTCGGCACCCTCGATGACGTGCTCTGGGCGACGGCGTACCAGGCCGCGTTGATGCTGAAGGTGCGGGTCGTGCTGCTGCTGCCGGAGGACGGCTCCATCGTCGTCAAGGCCGGCTATCCGCCCGAGGACATCCTCGACGAGGCGGATGTCGCGGCGGCGAAATGGGCGTGGCAGAACAACCGGGTTGCCGGGCGCGGCTCGGACACGCTCCCGGGTGCGAAACGCCTGTTCCTGCCCATGCGAACGGGCCGCGGCGCTATCGGCGTCATGGGGATCGACAGCGACAAGACCGGACCGCTTCTCACCCCCGATCAGCGCCGTCTGCTCGACGCCTTGATCGATCAGGCCGCGCTCGCCATCGAGCGCGTGTATCTGGTCGAGGATGTGGACCGGGCGAAACGCACGATCGAGACGGATCGGCTGCGTTCCGCCCTGCTGACCTCGATCTCGCACGATCTCAAGACGCCGCTCGCCGCCGGTGCTGGGAGCGGCCAGCACGCTGCGCGATCTCTCGAGCGGGCTGACCGATACGGAAAAAGCCGACCTGCTGGCGACCGTCATCGACGAATCCGAGCGGCTCAACCGCTTCATCGCCAATCTGCTCGACATGACCAAGCTCGAATCCGGCGCCGTCGTGCCGAACACGGCGCTGCACGATCTCGGCGAGATCGTCGGCAGCGCGTTGCGCGCGCGCGAGCAAGATCCTGGCGCGGCATCAGATCGAATTGGAGCTCGCCGCCGGCCTGCCGATGCTGGAGCTGGATGCAGTCCTGTTCGAGCAGGTCCTGTTCAACCTGCTGGACAATGCCGCCAAGTATTCTCCCGACGGCACCACCATCCGCATCCGGAGTTGGCGCGATCAGGATGCGGTCTGTCTGCAGGTTCTGGACGAAGGCGACGGCATACCGCCCGCGGACCTGGAGCACATCTTCGACAAGTTCTACCGGGCGGAAAAGGGCGATCGGGTGCGGGCCGGCACCGGACTCGGTCTCGCGATCTCGCGGGGCTTCGTGGAAGCGCTGCAAGGGCAGATCACGGCGGCAAACCGTACCGACCGGCCCGGCGCGGTATTCGCGATCAGGCTGCCGGTGCCGCCGGCGACCAAGCAGCTGGACACCGCGGCATGAGCGCGGCTCCGCTCAAGGTCCTCGTGGTGGATGACGAGCCGCCCATCCGCAAGTTGCTGCGAATGGGCCTGAGCACGCAGGGCTACGAAATCCTGGAAGCGCCCAACGGCAAGGCCTCGCTCGACCTGTTGTCGCAAAATCCTGATCTCGTCATTCTCGATCTCGGACTGCCGGACATGCAGGGTTTGGAATTGCTGCGGATGATGCGGGCGCGCAACGAGGCGGTTCCGATCGTGGTCCTGTCCAGCCGCGGCGACGAGGTCGGCAAGGTTCAGGCGCTCGACCTCGGCGCCGACGATTACATCACCAAGCCGTTCGGCATGGATGAGCTTCTCGCCCGCATGCGGGCGGCGCTTCGCCATCAGCTCCAGGTGCATGGCGAGCGGCCGATCTTCCGTACCGGCGACCTCTCGGTCGACCTGGTGCGCCGCATCGTCAAGGTCGCCGACCGGGAGGTGAAGCTCTCTCCCAAGGAGTACGACCTGCTGCGCGTGCTCGTGCAGCATGCCGGCAAGGTGCTCACCCACAAATTCCTGCTCGGAGAATTGTGGGACAGCCTGACCGATGCGCAGTACCTGCGGGTCTATGTGCGGCAACTCAGACAGAAGATCGAAGCCGACCCCGAGCGCCCGCACTTCGTTCTGACCGAAACCGGCATCGGCTATCGCCTGCGGGCGCCGGACTGAAGGCCGCAGCCGGGCGTTGGCCGCTGCCACGAGCAATCGAACCATGTTAGCCTGCGCTGTCGGTCGGGCAACCATGGTCAATTCGACCGCCGGGAGGAACAACGTGAGAATGTCATCGACAAAGATGGCGGCTGCCGTCGGATTTTGTCTCGCCAGCGTGTTTGCAGCCGGAGCAGCGTCCGCGCAAGTCAAGGTCGGAGCGGTGCTGTCGGTTACGGGTCCGGCCTCGTTTCTGGGCGACCCGGAGAAGAGGACGCTCGAGCTCTACGTCGACGAGATCAATGCCAAGGGCGGCGTGAACGGCCAGAAGCTGCAACTCGTGGTGTACGACGACGGCGCCGACGCCAACGCGGCGCGCACCTTTGCCACCCGCCTGATCGAGGAGGACAAGGTCGTCGCCATGATCGGAGGCACCACGACAGGCGCGACGCTTGCCATGATGCCCCTGTTCGAGGAAGCGCAGATCCCGTTGATCTCGCTTGCCGGCGCCATCCAGATCGTCGAGCCGGTGCGCAAGTGGGTGTTCAAGACGCCGCACACGGACAAGATGGCGTGCGAGAAAATCTTTGCCGACTTGAAGCAGCGCAACCTGACGACCGTCGCGCTGATTTCGGGGACGGATGCGTTCGGCAAATCGATGCGCGACCAGTGCGTGGCCGTGGCGCCCAAGGCCGGCGTCACCATCGCGCACGAGGAATCCTACGGGCCGCGCGACAGCGACATGACTCCGCAACTCACCAACATCAAGGGCAAGGCGGGCGTGCAGGCAGTGATCAATCCGGGCTTCGGCCAGGGGCCGGCGATCGTCACGCGCAATTACCGCCAGCTCGGCATCACGCTGCCGCTCTACCAGAGCCACGGCGTCGCCTCCAAGCAGTTCATCGACTTGGCCGGCGCCGGCCGCGGACGGCGTGCGGCTGCCGGCGGCCGCGTTGCTCGTCGCCGACAAGCTTCCGGACAGCGATCCGCAAAAGCCTGTGGTCACCGGATACACGAAGACCTACCAGCAGAAGACCGGCCAGCCGGTCTCCGGCTTCGGCGGCCACGCCTATGACGGGCTGATGATCTTCGTCGACGCGGCCAAACGCGCCGGCAGCTTCGACAAGGCCAAGGTGCGCGACGAGATCGAGAAGACCAAGAATTTCATCGGCACCGGCGGCGTCGTCAACATGTCGCCGACCGATCACCTCGGGCTCGATCTCTCCGCCTTCCGCATGCTCGAGATCAAGGGCGGCGACTGGACGCTGGTGCAGTAGGGCAGGTCACCTCCAGGGGAGGGTGAAGTGCCTGAATTTCTGCAATTCACCTTCTCCGGCCTGACCGTCGGCGCGGTCTATGCCCTGGTCGCGCTCGGCTTCACCCTGATCTACAACGCCTCCGACGTCATCAACTTCGCCCAGGGCGAGTTCGTGATGCTGGGCGGAATGACGACGGTGTTCCTCGGGCTGGCCGGCGTGCCGCTGCCGTTGGCGGCGTGTCTCGCGATCGTCTTTACAGTTATCGTGGGGCTCGCGCTCCACCGCTTCGCGATCGAGCCGGCACGCGGGGCCAGCGCCGTCGTGCTCATCATCATCACCATCGGCGCCTCGATTTTCCTGCGCGGCGCCGCTCAGGTGGTGTTCGACAAGCGCTTCCACAGCCTGCCGCCCTGGTTCGGCAACGATGCCATTCGCTTCGGGGGCGCGGCCATTTTGCCGCAGAGCCTGGTGGTGCTCGCCGGCGCCGTCGTCATTGTCGTGCTGCTGTGGGTCTTCATCGATCGCACCATGCTCGGCAAGGCGATTGTCGCCATCGCGGCAAACCAGCTTGCCGCACGCCTCGTGGGCATCAACCCTCGCCGCATCGTCGGGCTCTCGTTCGCCATTTCCGCGGCGATCGGGGCGGTGGCCGGCATCCTGATCGCACCGATCACGCTGACGAGCTACGACGTCGGTACGCTGCTGGCGCTCAAGGGCTTCGCGGCCGCGATGCTCGGCGGCATGGGCAGCGCGCTCGGCGCCGTGGTGGGCGGACTCGTGCTCGGATTGCTCGAGGCATTCGCCGCCGGCTACCTCTCCTCGCAGTACAAGGATGCGGTCGCGTTCCTCGTCATCTTGATCGTGCTGTTCGCCATGCCGCGCGGCCTCTTCGGCCGGGCTTCGGTCGAGCGGGTGTGAGCGCGCGCGTCGCCATGCGAGCGATCCTCCAGCATCGGCTGGCGAGCATTCCGGCAATGACCGCGATCGTCTTCGTGCTGCCGCTGTTTTTCCGTCCGGCTATTACTACCGCGTCGCGGCGCTGGTGTTCGTATTCGCGCTCGCGGCGACCGGCCTGAACCTGCTGATGGGCCTGGCCGGGCAGGTGAGCCTCGGCCATGCCGGGTTCATGGGGATCGGCGCCTACGCGGTCGCGATCGCCCCGACCCATCTCGGCGTGCCGTCGTGGCTCTCCTTGATCCTGGGCGCCGCGCTATCGGCGCTGGTCGCATATCTCGTGGGCCGTCCGATCCTGCGGCTCAAGGGGCACTATCTCGCGGTTGCCACGCTCGGTTTCGGGCTGCTGCTCGCCATCATCTTCAACAACGAAGCCCGCTTCACCGGCGGCCCCGACGGCATGTCGGTGCCGCGTCTCGTCTCTCCTCGGCTGGCCCTTGCGCGGGCCTGACACCTGGTACTGGATCACGGCGGTGAGCTTTCTGATCGGCGCCACCCTGGCGCTCAACCTGATCGACAGTCCGACTGGGCGCGCGTTGCGGGCCATCCACGACAGCGAAGTGGCCGCGCGCATGCTCGGTGTCGACGTGGCACAGAAGAAGCTCGCGGTCTTCGTGCTCTCCGCCATCTATGCCTCGATTGCCGGCTCCTATTTCGCCTTGCTCAACGGCCACATCACGCCCGACGTCTCCGGGTTCCTGCGCTCGATCGAACTCGTCGCCATGGTGGTGCTGGGCGGGATGGGGTCGATCGCAGGCTCGCTGGTCGGCGCCGCGCTCCTCGTCGTGCTGCCGCAGACCCTGACCTTCCTGCACGACTACGAGCACATGGTGCTCGGTCTCATCGTCATGGCGGTCATGATCTTCCTCCGCGCCGGCATCGTGCCGACGCTTACGAACGCGCTGGCGGCGAGGCGCGCGTGACCATCCTCGCGACCGAACACCTGTCGATCGCCTTCGGCGGGGTGCATGCTGTCGACGACGTGAGCCTGGCGGTCGCGCCGGGCGTGGTATTCTCCATCATCGGCCCGAACGGCGCCGGCAAGACGACGCTGTTCAACATCATCTCCGGCCTCTACCTTGCGCAGCAGGGTGCGTGCGGCTCGCTGGAGAGGATGTGAGCTCGCTCGCGCCGGAGCAACTCGCGCGTCGGGGCTTGTCGCGGACGTTCCAAAACCTGCAAATCTTCTTTCGCATGACGGCGCTCGAGAACGTCATGGTCGGGCGCCACCGGCATGAGCGCACCGGCATCTTCGCCGACATGTTTCATCTGCCCGCGGTCGCTCGGCAGAACCGGCGCGACCCGCGCTGCGGCGATGGCCGCGCTCGAACGCGTCGGCCTTGCCGCGGCGGCGCAGCGCGGGGCGGGCAGTCTGTCGTTCGGCGGACTCAAGCGTCTCGAGATGGCGCGCGCGCTTGCCAGCGAACCCAAAGTGCTTCTGCTCGACGAGCCGGCGGCGGGCTGCAATCCGGTGGAGACCGCCGAGATCGAAGCCATCATCCGCCGGCTGGCCGGCGACGGCATCACCGTCGTTCTGGTCGAGCATGACATGCGGCTGGTGATGAACATCTCCGATCGCATCCACGTGCTCGCCAACGGCCGCACGCTCGCGGAGGGACGGCCGCCGAGGTCCGCGCCAATCCGGCTGTGATCGAAGCCTATCTCGGCGTTCGCGGCGCGCGGGAGAGCAGCCATGCTGTCGGTTGAGAACGTGACCAGCGGTTACGGTCGCATCCAGGCGCTGCACGGCGTCTCGCTGGAGGTCGCGGCCGGCGAGATCGTCACCCTGGTCGGGGCCAATGGCGCCGGCAAGACCACCCTGATCCGGGCCATTTCCGGCGTGCAACCGATTTCGGGCGGCCGCATCATGTTCGAAAATCGATCCATCGATCGCGTCCCGGCGCATGCGCGCGTCGCGCTCGGGATCGCGCAGGTGCCCGAAGGCCGGCAATTGTTTGCGCCGCTGTCGGTCGAGGACAATCTCAAGCTCGGGGCTTGGAGCCGACGAGATGCCGGCATCGATGCCGAGCTCGCGTCCGTCTATGCGCTGTTCCCCATGCTGGCCGCGCGCCGCCGCGCGCCTGCCGGCATGCTCTCGGGCGGCCAGCAGCAGATGCTGGCGATCGGGCGAGCCTTGATGGCGAAGCCGCGCCTGCTGTTGCTCGACGAGCCTTCGATGGGACTTGCCCCGATGCTGGTCGAACAGATCCTCGATGTGGTCGAGGGCCTCAAACGCGCGGGCTTGACGGTGCTTCTGGTCGAGCAGAATGCCCGCGCCGCGCTTCGCCGTCGCCGATCGCGGCTATGTGGTGGAGACCGGCAGGATTGCGGCGAAGCGGCAGCGCCGCGCAACTTCTCGCGGACGATCGCGTGCAGGCAGCGTATCTTGGCGTGTGAGAGAAGAGGCAATGATAACTGCATTTTCGCGCATCGCATTCGGTCTGCTCGCTGCGATTGCGGTGGCGGGGGAAGCGCCAGCGCATGGGCCGATGATTATCCGACGCGGACCATCCGCGCCGTCGTGCCGTTCGCGCCGGCCGGCGTGATGGATCTCGTTGCCCGCATCGTGCTGGAAAGGGTCGGCCAGTCGCTTGGGCAGCAAGTCGTGATCGACAATCGCCCGGGCGCCGGCGGGACCATTGCCATCGATCTGGTCACGCATTCGCCGCCCGATGGCTACACCATCGTGATCGCAGATCCTGCCGGATCCCTGGCCGCGAGCGTCAGCCTTTATCCGAAGCTGAACTACGATCCGGTCAGGGATCTCACCCCGATTGCGCTGCTGGGGACGTCGGGCGCGGTGCTGTCGGTGAGCAACGCGCTCCCCGCCAAGACGCTGCAGGAATTCGTCGCGCTGGCGAAGAGCCGCCCGGGTGAGTTGCTGTTCGGGTCGGCCGGGAACGGCACGCCGGGACATCTCAACGGCGAGCTGTTCAAGCGGCTCACCGGCATCGATGTCGTCCACGTTCCTTATCGGGTCGGGTCCCAGGCGGTCACCGACCTGATCGCTGGGCGTATCTCGTTCTGGATTTCTCCCATCGCCACCGTGCTGCCTCAGATCCAGGCGGGCCAGCTGCGCCCGCTGGCCGTTTCCGGACGCACGCGTTCGCGCGACCTGCCAGACGTTCCGACCGTCCGGGAGAGCGGGTTCGGCGACTATGACGTGTCGACGAGCTATGCACTCTTTGCTCCGGCGGGGACGCCGCAGCCCATTCTCGCCAGGCTCCAGGCCGTGGTGAAGCGCGCGCTCGAAGACGACGGCGTTCATCGGCGGCTGCGCATCGCGGGGGTCGAGCCGGGCATCGGGCCGCCCGAAGAGGTCCAACGCCTGCTGGCGGTGCGGATTGCGCAATGGTCGGATGTGATCAAGATGTCCGGCATCAGAATCGACGAACGATGAGCTGAGCAGCAGCGTGGACACTGGCGCATCAGCGGGCATGATCCCGCGCTATCATCAGGCGCTCGACTTCGAAGCGCTGTGGCGCGAATTTCCGCCGCCGCCGGACTATTTTGGCGGCACGTACCGGCTGTCGCGCGATGAAATTCGCGGAATGCAGGAACAACGGTTCCTGCGGCAGATGGAACGCGCCGTGGCAGGTGCCGTTCTATCGTCGCCGCTGGTCGGCGCAGGGGATGCAGCCGGGCGACATCCGCGGGCTCGATGACCTCGCCAAGATCCCGCCGTTCTCCGTGCACGACATGCGCGAAAGTGCGAGCAACGACCCGCCGTGGGCGGACTATATCGGCATCGATCCTGCGGAACATGCGCCGCTGCCGTTGATCCTGCAGACCAGCGGCGGGACCACCGGTCTGCCGCGGCCGATGATCTTCACGCCGCGCGACCGCGAGGTGATGAACATCATCACCGGCCGGCGGCTCTATATGCAGGGTGTGCGTCCGTTCGATCTCGTCCAGGTCGCCCTGTCCATGGGGTTGACCAACGGCGGGGTGCTCGCGCGCGAGGGCATCTGGAAGTACACCGGCGCAGTCCCGGTCATGACCGGCTCGGGCGCTCAGACCCCGACGCGGCGCCAGATCGAACTGATCAAGGCGTGGAAGGCGAAATTCCTGGTCGGCTTTCCCGCCTATCTGCGGCACATGGGTCTGGTCGCGCGCGACGAGCTCAAGATCGATCCGCGCGAGCTGCCGGTGAAGGGACTGATCGTTCATCTCGGCACCGACGATCGCGCGGCGCTCGAAGCGCTTTGGGGCGCGGATGTTTACGATACGTATGGCTGCAATGAATGCGGGACGATGGCCGCGGAGTGCGGCCACAAGTCCGGCATGCACGTGTTCGAGGACGCCTTCATCCTCGAGGTCAACGATCCCGAGACTTTGCAGCCCAAGAACGAAGGCGAGCGGGGCGTGGTCTTCATCACGACCCTGTTCAAGTATGCGGCGCCGATGATCCGCTACAACATGAACGACGTCACGTCCCTCGCAAGCGGCGAATGTGCTTGCGGCTGCGTTCATCGCCGGATCACCAAGATTTTCGGCCGCAGCGACAACATGGTGAAGCTGCGCGGCGTCAACGTATTCCCTGAAGCCATCGGCGCCATTGTCAGCGAGGATACGCGCACGAACGGCGAATACGTCTGCGTGTTGGAAGCAGCCGAAGGCGGGCGTGAGTCCATGACCGTCATGGTCGAGACCGGCGAACAGAGCGCGCCGTCGGGCGTCATCGAGCGCGAACTCGCCGACCGGCTGAAAGAGGCGCTGGGCGTGCGCCTCGAGGTCCAGGCAGTCGAGCGCGGCGGGCTCGATCATCTGACCGGGCTGTCGCAAACCTCCAAGATCAAGCGCCTGATCGACAGGCGTCATCCTGCATCCACCTGAGGCCGCATCCATGGAGAAGGTGACGAAGCTGTTCGACTGCCATTCGCACTGGGGCACGAAACGCGGCTATCTCTTCCGCACCGAGGCGGAGCTCGCCCAGCAGGAAAAGATCTGGAAGACGAAAGCAACCTTCTGGTCCGAAGACGAGATGGCCGACTACTTTCGTCAAAACAATGTGCGCACCATCCTCGATCTCTCGTTCACGAAGTTCCTGCCGATCGAGGAGATCCGCGCGCACCACGACTACGCGTTCGAGTTTCAGCGCAAGCACCCCGACGTGGTGTTCGGCCATTGGCTGCAATTCGATCCGCGCCGCGCGCTCGAGGCGATCCGCGAATTCGATCGGGCGCTTGCCGCCGGTGCCGGCTTCGTCGGCTTGTGCGTCAACGGCCAGGTGCTCGGCATTCCTCCGAGCGATCCGTGCTGGGACCCGCTTTATCAGCTGGCGATCGAGGCCGGCCGCCCGATCATGATCCTCACCGGTCTCACCGGGATCGGGCAGGGACTCCCCGGCGGCAAGGGCATCGTGCTCGACCACGGCCATCCCCGGCACATCGATGCGGTGGCCGCGCGCTTTCCGAACCTGCGCATCCTCGCGGCGAGGCCCGCTTATCCGTGGCAGGATGACATGCTGGCAGTGCTCGCGCACAAGCCCAACGTCCACTACGAGCTGCACGGCTGGGGGCCGCGCCAATATTCGCCGGCCTTGAAGAAGGCGATCGCCGGCCGCTTGGCGGACCGCGTCATGTTCGGCTGTGATTTTCCGGTGCTCCGTTACGAGAAGGTGATGGCCGACTGGAACGCGGAAGACTATTCGCGCGAGGTGCTGGAGAAGGTGCTGTACCGCAACGCCGAGGCTTATTTCGCGGCAGACCAGGGTGGAAACAGATGATGCTACGCATATCCCTTGCCGTTGCCGCCTTGCTCGCCGCCGGTTCGCCGATCGCGGCGCAGGAACAGCCGTATCCCTCGCGTCAGATCGAATTGGTCGTGCCGTTCCCGGCCGGCGGCGGCGCCGATGTCAGTGCCCGCATGGTGGCGCAGATCGCGGGCGACAGCTTGGGGCAGCCGGTCGTCATCCAGAACAAAGGCGGGGCGACCGGCGCGATCGGTTCCGAATACGTCGCACGCGCGACGCCCGACGGATACACCCTGTTGCTGGCGACCGGCTCGACCCATGCGGTGCTGCCGGCCTATCGCACCGATCTTCCCTACGACACGGTGACGAGCTTTGCCCCGGCCACGCTGGTGGCGCTCATCCCGAACATGCTGGTGGTGAATCCGAAGAAGGTGCCGGTCGCCAGCGTCGCCGAACTGATCAAGTACCTCAAGGACAACCCGGGCAAGCTCAATTTCGCAAGCTCGGGACCCGGCAGCTCCATTCATTTCGCCGGCGAGTTGTTCAAGCTGATGACGCAGACTCAGATGACGCACGTGTCCTATCGTGGCAGCGCACCCGCGCTCAACGATCTGCTGGCGGGCAGCGTCGATCTGATCTTCGACAATATGCCGGTGGTCTGGCCGCAGGTGCAGCAAGGAAACCTCCGCGCGTTGGGTGTGGCGAGCCTCGAACGCACGCCGCTGGCGCCGCAGGTTCCGGCGATCGCCGAGAGCCTGCCGGGCTTCGAAGCGGTGTCCTGGGTCGGGATCGTGGCGCCGGCCGGTACGCCGCCCGCCATCGTGGACAAGATCTCCCAGGCCTTTGGCGCCGCCGTGCTGCGCCCGGAAATCACCAGCCGGCTTCAGGAGCTCGGATACACGCCGGCCCGCAACACGCCGGCCGAGTTCACGCAATTCATCCGCGACGACCGCGCGCAAATGGCAGCGCGTCGCGCGCGAGGCGAACCTGTCGGCAAAGTGACGAGCCGGCATTGCTGCTGGTCAACGGGGATATCATGGCGGACGAGAGCGATCGAAGAGCGCGCGGCCTTGCCGTCTACAAACAGATGGGCTGGGGCGAAAACACCGCCGTCAAGGAGCTGGATGAAGACTTATGGCAGTTCACCACCGACGTGCTGTTCGGGGAAATCTGGTCGCGACCCGGGCTGAGCCTGCGCGAACGTGAACTGGTGACCCTGGCGACTCTGATGGCGGCGAAGGCCGACGGGATCGCGCTCCACATGCGCCATGCGCACAATCTCGGCATCACCTTCGATGAGATGAAGGAGGTGATCCTGCAGTCGACGATCTATCTCGGAATGCCGAAAGCGCTGTTCGCGATGCGCAAGCTCAAGGCGGTGATGGCCGAAGCGGGCGAGGGCGGGGCCGGCGCGAAGGCGTGACGGGCGGCGATGCTCGCGGCTGGCATCGTCCTTGGCCCAGCTTGCCGGTGCGCGTGCTCGCGCGTCGTCCTGCAACCGGAATTTGCGAGCTTTGTCGCAAGTATGCGGCGTTTTGCAGGAGCAATCCGATGGCTGCATGTCTCGGCGGGTGTTAGCATCCGCGAGATGCCGGGGCGAAATCACTGATAAGGAGATGGGGTCCATGCCAGATGCGCTCAGATTGGCGACGCTCGCGGTCGCGACGGTTGCCTTGTTCGGAACGGCTACAACCGGCCATGCCCAGGAACCGATCCGCATCGGCGTCCTGCAGCCGATGACGGGGCCGGCGACCAAGAACGGCACCGAGAACTTTACCGCAATGCAGATCGCCCGCGAGATGATCAACGAGCGCGGGGGCATCAACGGGCGCAAGGTCGAATTCCTGCTTGCCGACATTCCCACGCCGACCGCCGCGATCAGCGAAACCGAGCGCCTCACCACCAAGGACGGGGTCAAGATCACCCTCGGCTCGGGGGTGTCGTTGCTCGCGGTTCCGGTCAGCCAGGCCGCCGAGCGCCATGGCGTTTTCCACTGGGAAACGGCGGGTGCGGCCGACATCATCACCAAACGCGGCTTCAAGTATACGTTCCAGGTCGGCCCGGCGGCCTACCGCTATGGCCAGGCGGCGCTGGACCTCACGCTCGGAGAGCTCGCCAAGCGGCTCGGCAAATCTCCCGCCGACCTGCGCATCGCGTTGCTGTGGGAGAACCGCGCGTTCGGGAAGTCCGTCGGCGATTCCATCCGCGCCTATGCCAAGGAAAAGAACGTCACGCTCGTCTATGACGAAGGCTACGACCAGTTCCTCACCGACATGACGCCGATCGTCCAGCGGCTGAAGGACGTGAAGCCGGACGTGCTGCTGGCGATTTCGTTTCCCAACGATGCGATCCTTTTTCAGCGCAAGGCCAAGGAACTCGACTTCAACGTCGGGGCAATGGTCGGAGTAAGCGCCGGCTATTCCAATCCTGATCTGCGCGACTCCATCGGCGACATGGTCAACGGCATCTTCGTTTCGGATTTCGCGGCACGGGTGAATCCCAAGGCGCTGACCCCGGAGACGCTCAAGATCGCGGACGAGTTCTTCAAGCGCTATGACGACAAGATGAAGCGTCCGCCGGCGGGCCATGCATCCTCGGCCTTCTCGGCGACCTGGGCGCTGTTTACCGAAGTCTTCCCGAAGGCCAAGACCTTCGAGCCGGCGGAGCTGCGCGAGATCGCGCTCAAGCTCGACCTGCCCGAGGGCAGCCTCGCCAACGGAAGCGGCATCAAGTTTACCAACAACGACTGGCCCACCGATCCGAAGGATGCCGGCCAGAATCTCCGCGCCTCGATCGGCGTCTGGCAGTGGCAGAAGACCGGCAACAACCAGGTATTTCCGGCGAAGCTGGCGACCACCGAGCCTGTCATGGTGCCGCTGCCGAACTGGAGCCAGCGCTGACGTGATCGCCTGGTGCGAGGCCGCGCGGTCCCGCGCGGCCCTCCGACTTGCGCAGCCCCGGTCCTCGGCGCGACGATGACAACCGTCGGGCAGCTCGTCTTCTCCGGCCTGCTCATCGGCGGCATTTATGCGCTGATGAGCATCGGGCTGACGCTGATCTTCGGCGTGCTGCGCATCGTCAATTTCGCCCACGGCGAATTCCTGATGATCGCGATGTACGGCGCCTGGGCGATGACGAGATATCTCGGCCTCAACCCGTACTATTCCATCGTCGCGATCGTGCCGGCCATGTTCCTGTTCGGGGTCGTGGTGCACCGCCTGATCGTCATGCCGGCGCTCGACAAGCCGCACCTGGTGGTCGTGTTCGCGACCATGGGATTGTCGATCCTGATGCAGAATGTCGCGCTCATGGCATTGTCGGCCGATCTGCAGGACGTGCCTCCGATCCTCGGAGGACGCTCGTTCACCTTAGGCCCGTTCTATGCAAAGCCCGAGTTGCTGATCGGCTTCGCCGTCGCGGTCGCCTGCACGCTGGGACTGCGCTTCATGCTGCAAGCGACCTATCTGGGCAAGGCGATCCGCGCCACCGTGCAGGACGGGGAGGCGGCGCAGCTGATGGGCGTTCCCGTTCCCCGCATCTTCCTCATCACCTTCGCCGCCGGCTCCGCGCTCGTGGGTCTCTCCGCCTGCGTCATGATGCCTTTGTTCTCGGTCTTTCCGACGGTGGGCCTCAATTTCGTGCTGATCGCGTTCGTGATCGTCGTGCTGGGCGGCATGGGCAGCATCGAAGGGGCGCTGCTCGGAGGCATCTGCATCGGCATCGTCCAATCGCTGAGCAGCTACTACATCGCGCCCGCGTTCGGGCAGATGTTCTTCTTCATGCTGTTCCTGCTGGTGATGATCTTTCGCCCTGCCGGCCTCCTCGGCCGCAAGGGCGAGGCTACCCTCGGCATCAACGACTGAACCGGCATGGATGCGGCGCCGCCAACAGCCAAGCGACGAAGCGGCCGGTGGCGGCTGCTGCCCGAACGCGGCACGATTTCGCTGTTCGAGTTGCTGCTGCTTGTCGTTTGCGTCGCGCTCGTCGCCGTTCCGCTGCCGCAATACCTCCAGGACGTCGTCATCCAGACCTTTCTGTGGGCGGGGCTTGCGCTCGCCTGGAATATCGCGGGCGGCTTTGCGGGACTCATTTCATTCGGGCATGCGGCGTTCTTCGGCATCGGCGCCTACACCTCGAGCATCCTCGCGGCGAACTACGGCCTCACGCCCTGGATCGGGCTGTGGATCGGGGGCGTGCTGGCAGCGGCGTTCGGCGCGGTGCTCACGCTGGTCTGCGCCCGCCTGCGCGGACCGTTCTTCATCCTTTCCACCCTCGCCGCCGCCGAGGTGGTCAGGATCGCGGCGCTCAACTGGGCGACGTTGACCGGCGGAGCGGAAGGCTTCTCCATCCTGCCGGTTGCGAGCATCGCCAACATGGTGTTCGAGGCGAAGACGACCTATGCCGCGCTGATGCTGGGGTACTTCCTTGTCATCTACGCCATCACCAAAACCGTCGAGGGCTCGCGTTACGGCTACTACCTGTTCGCGGCGCGGGACGACGAGGAGGCCGCCAGCGCGGCGGGCGTCAATCCGTTGCTGGCGCGCACCGGCGCCATGTGCCTGAGCGCCTTTCTCGCCGGCATCGGCGGCTCGCTGTTCGCGCAGTACTTCCTCTTTCTCGATCCCGACGCACGTGATCTCGCCCGAACTCTCGTTTCAGTTCGCGCTCCTTCCCGCACTGGGCGGCCTCGGCACGGCGATCGGGCCGGTGCTCGGTTCGTTCGTCATCACGCCGCTGTCCGAGATGCTGCGCTCCTATTTCGGCGGCGCGGCCGCGGGCCTGCATCTTGCGATCTACGGCGGCGTGCTCGTGGTCGTGATGCTCTATTTTCCGAGCGGCATTGCCGGCGCGCTGCAGCGGCTGGCGGAACGTGACCGCAAGGGCCCGCCATGACGAAGCTGCTCGAGGTCCGCAATCTGACCCGCACGTTCGGCGCCCTCAACGCGGTTGCCGGCGTGAGCTTCTCGGTCCGGCAGGGCGAGCTCGTCGGTTTGATCGGACCTAACGGGGCCGGCAAGAGCACCCTCTACAACCTGATCGCCGGCGCGATCGAGCCGACCTCCGGTGAGATCGTGTTCAGGGATCGGCCGGTCGCCGGCTGGAAGCCGTATCAGGCCGCGCGCGCCGGCGTCGCGCGGACCTTTCAGATCCCCAAGCCCTATCGTCACCTCTCGGTGGTCGAGAACGTGGCGTTGAGCGCGATGCTGCATGATCGCACCGTCGCGGCGGCGTGCGAAAGCGCGCAGGCGATCCTGGCCGATGTCGGCCTTGCCGAATATGTGGACGCGCCGGTGGGCAACCTGACGGTCGGCCTGCTGAAGCGGCTCGAAGTTGCGCGTGCGCTGGCGCTGCGCCCGAGCCTCGTCCTGTTCGACGAGATCATGGCCGGCCTGACGCCGAGCGAGGTCAAGGGGATGACCAACCTCGTCGCCGGCCTTCCCGCGCGCGGCATCACGGTGATCTGGGTCGAGCACGTGCTCTACGCGATCATGAAGACGGCGCCGCGCATCATGGTGCTGCATCGCGGCGAGCTGATCGCCGACGGCGCTCCCGAGGCGCTGGTCAAGGATCCTGCCGTCATCAAGGCCTATCTCGGAGAGGAGACGAGCCTTGCTTAGTGTCGAGAACCTCGACGCGTTCTACGGCCCGGTGCAGATTCTGCACGACATCAACCTCGCCGTCGACGCCGGGCAGATCGTCGCGCTGGTCGGTGCCAATGCCGCCGGGAAGAGCACGCTGATGTTCTCGCTCGCCGGGCTGCGCACCGCATGCACCGGTCGAATTTCCATGGGCCGGGAACGCATCGAGGCATTGCCGGCCTATGAGCGCGTCGTGCGCGGCCTCGTGCTGGTGCCGGAACGGCGGCGGCTGTTTCCGTTCATGACCGTGCTCGAAAATCTGGAGATGGGAGCCTATTGCTCGGTCGCGCGCCGCGCGCGCAAGGAGACGATCGAGCAGGTCTATGCGTTGCTGCCGCTGCTGGCCGAACGCCGCGGCCAGATTGCCAGGTCGCTCAGCGGCGGTGAGCAGCAGATGCTGGCGATCGGGCGCGCGCTGATGGCGAAGCCGCAGGTGCTGCTGCTCGATGAGCCGACCGAGGGCCTGGCTCCGATCTATGTGAAGCTGCTGTTCGACCTCCTTCGCACGCTGCGCGATCTCGGGCACACGATCCTGATCGTGGAGCAGAACGTGCACCACGTGCTGCGCGCCGCCGACCGCGCCTACGTGCTCGAGAACGGCAGGATCGTCATGCAGGGCGCCGGCGTTGAGCTTCTCCACGATGACCGGTTGAAGGTCGCGTATTTGGGGCTGTGAGCATGGTCACGGATATCCACTGTCATTTCATTCCGGACGAGCTGTTCAAGTTCGTGCAGGCGCGCAAGGAATTCGACACCTGCGTGACGGCGATGGATGGCGAGCGCATCGACATCACGGTGCGCGGCATGCACTTCGGCTTGAACCCGACCTTCTTTGAGCCGGCGCGGCAGGTTGCGCGGATGGACCTGCTGGGCATCGATCGCACCGTCATTTCGCTCGCGACCCCGCTGGTCAACTACTATCTCGAACCCAAGATCGCGTGCGAGGCCGCGCGCCTCTGCAACGACGGCTTCGCCGAGCTGGTCGCGAGCGAGCCGGGGCGCTTCTTGGCGTGGGCGTTTCTGCCCATGCAGGACCCGACGGCGGCGGCGGCGGAGCTTCGCCGCTGCGTGCGCGACCACGGCTTTATCGGCGGGCACGTGGCCACCAATGTGCGCGGAACCTATCTGCCGGACGAGGCCTTCCGCCCGATCTTCGACGCGGCAAAGGAGCTCGATGTCCCGCTTTTTCTGCATCCGGTCGACCCGCCCGGGCGGGATCGCACCGGCGACTACGAGTTGACCGTGGTCGCCGGCTATCTGTTCGATTCCACGATCAACGTCTTCCGCATGATCTGCAGCAATTTCCTCGATCGGTACCCGGGCCTGAAACTGGTCTGCGCCCATACCGGCGCGTTCAGCCTGCTGCTGCGCAACCGGATGCAGCGCGAGGTCGATACCAACGCGACACTGTCGCATACGCTGCCGCGCAAAGTCGGCGACTACCTGCGTGACTTCTATTTCGACACGGTGTGTTTCGAGCCGGAGTACCTGCGCTACGCCACCGGCATCGTCCCGGCGGAGCATCTCCTGCTCGGGAGCGACGCGCCGTTTCCGCTCGGAGAGCCCGATCCCGTCAACTTCGTCCGGCGCGCCTGCCGGCGGCCCAGGCGGAGCTTGCGCTGTCCGGCAACTTTCAGCGCCTGATCGGGAGATAGACAATGGACATTCGCCGGCTGCTGGTCGTCTGCGACACCATCAACAGCGAGGGCGGATTGCCGGCCATTCGCGCCGGTCACCCGCGTCGCCGCCTGCGCAGTGATCAAGAACCCGCTCGCCGGCGTGGCGCGCGATGACCTGGGCGAGCTCGTGCCGCTCGGCGCCGAGCTGGGCGAACTCCTGGTCCGCAAGGCGCTGGCGGTGCTGCCGAACGCGGCGGTGAGCTACGGCAAGGCCGCCATCGTCGGGCTCGACGGCGACATCGAGCATGCCGCCGCCATCCTGCATCCGCGCATGGGCAAGCCGATGCGCGAGGCGATCGGCGGCGGCAAGGCGATCATTCCCTCGAACGTCAAGGTCGCGGCGGCCGGGATCGCGATCGACGTGCCGCTGTCCGACCGCGACGATGTCTGGGTGTTCGACCACATCGACACCATCACCGGTCGGCGTGCCGGGCGCGCCGCGTCCGGGCGAGATCGTGGTGATCGTTGCGCTCAGCGACGGCGGCAGGCCGCGGCCGCGCATCGACAAGGACGGAGCGCGGCCGCCCGCAAAGTGAGTCGGCTCAGCTCTTGCGCGCCTGCCAGGCGAGGTGAGTGAGGGCCGCCCCCTCGCAGATGAGCTCGATGCCGAGCAAGACGCCCAGCAGCCAGACCGCGGTGACCGGGATGCTGGCCCACAGATAGAACGCCAGCAGGATCCCGACGATGCCGCTGCCCAGGACCCAGCCCCAGTTCGGAAACGGCCGTATCGTCAGCGCAAAAATCACCTTCGAAATGCCCTCGACCATGAAGAACACGATCAGCAGGAGCGTCAGCGTGAGCAGGCCTTCGCCGGGATTGCGCAGGAACAGCGACCCGACGAGGATGAACAAGACCACCGAGACGAGCTGCAGCCAGAAATGCGGCACGTGGCGCGCACCGATCAGACTGATCGCCTGCAGGATGCCGCTGAAGATCAGGAGCCATCCGAGAAAGACGACCACGGCGACGGACGATATCGCGGGAAAGACCAGAGCCAGAATGCCGGCCAGAATCATCAGGCCACCCTGGATGAGATACCAGAGCGAATGCCGCTTGACCGTTTCGCGCATCGCCTCGCGCATCACCTGGGCGGCGGCTTCGAGTGACATGGACATGGGCGGTCTCCCTCAAATGATCGACTCAAATGCCTTAAGAGCTCGATCCTAGTCTCGGCGCCGCTTTACACCAAGCCTATCCATCGTTGCCGCGAGCCGTCAGGGCGTGCAGACTTCTGTCTAGGCCATCGGCTGCCTCAGACCGATGCCGGTCACGCCCGCATGACGCGTGGCCAGTCCGAGTGATCTGACTAGACCAGTAGCATCGGCGTGATCGGCGTCGAGCGCTGCAAGTCGGACGTCACCATGCGCCGTCTTGATTGCTCATTCGATCTTCATGGTCTGATCGGAGAAATCGACGGTGACGGTGATGCGCGCCCTCGTTGACCGCGCCATTTCTGCAGCGTGAAGGTACGCAGCCCGGCCTTGTGCAGCGGGTCTTCCTTGGCGATCGGCCTCCGCTTCCTCGAACGAGCTTGCGCGCAGCACGAACATTCCGGCTTCGGGGTTTCGGAGCCGCGGGGATAGAGCGGCCCGGCGGCGAACATGATGCCGCGCTTCTTCCAGCTCGATCTGGTGCGCCAGATGGTCGCCGAGCCGTTTGGCGATTTCCGGCGATCGCACCGGCCGGGTGACGACCAGGTACATTTCCTTGCCGAGAAAGCTCTTGGTTGCGGGATCGACGTTGCTGGGAACATCGGCCATTGTGGTTTCCTCGTTCGTCCCTAGGGTGTGCGGTTGTATCGTCGGTGCGCGGAAAAACAATCGGACCCGGATTGCCGGCGCTATCGTTTGGGAATCCCGGCCTTCTCCGCCAGGTCCTTCCACAGCGGAATCTCCTTTTTCACGCGCTCGGTCGCCTCTTCGGGTGTGCTGCTCTTCGGAAAGCCGCCGAGATTGCGCAATTGCTCCTGGACGCTCGGCAACGCGATGGCTGTGCGGATGTCCTGGTTGAGCCGCTCGATGATGGGTTTCGGTACGCCGTGAGTGGTGCCGACGCCGATCCACGCAATCATTTCGAAGCCTGGTGAAACCGTCTCCGCGACCGTCGGGACATCCTTCAGGGCGGGCCAGCGTTCGGATGAGGTAATCGCGAGCGCGCGGAAGTTGCCGCCTTGGATATTGCCGAACACGACCGTGCCGGGCGTCACGATGGCATCCACGGTTTTGCCGAGCAGTCCCGTCACCGCGGCCGAATCGCCGCGAAACGGCACGTGCAAGACCTTGATCCCGGTCGTGGCGGCGAACAGCTCCATGCCCATGTGCTGTCCGGTCCCCACGCCCGCGGTGCCGATGGTCAACGTGCCGGGCTTTGCCTTCGCGGCGTCGACGAAATCCTTGATGGTTTTATAGGGCGCTTCCGCATGGGTGACGATGAAGAACGGAACGTTGGTCACGGACGAGATGAATGCGAAGTCGTTGATCGAGTCATAGCCGAGCGAGTTGTAGAGCGCGGGCGAAACGAGATGTGCGGTCGTCACCAGCAGGAGGGTGTAGCCGTCGGGTTCGGCGCGGGCGACCTGTTCGGCGGCGATATTGCCGCCGGCGCCGACGCGCGCGTCGAAGATGACCGGCTGACCGAGGGACTTCGACATCTCGGCGCCGAGCACCCGCGTGATCACGTCCGCGTTGCCGCCGGCAGCAAACCCTGCACGAAGCGGATCGGCCGCGTCGGATATTGCTGCGCGAGCGCGCTCACCGCGCTGCATGCGAGGGCCAACAGCGAGCGCCATCAGGCTGAGCGAACGCAAGTGAGTGCACACCGTATCAGGGGTGGACGAGCGTCGCGACAACCGACGGCGAGTGATTGTCGCGGCGCGGTGACGTCAGCGGTAAGTGCGCGGCCTTTCGGTCATGGCCCGGTCTCGGGTCACCCCGCTTGGGCGACCAGATTCTCGAATTTGTGTTCCTTGAGATACTGATCGAGACCCCAGCGCTTCACCTGATCCATCGTTTCGTCGAACTCCTGCTCCGGGGATCTGCTGGTATACGAAACGCTCGCCGCGGCCGAATTTGCTGAAGTCCCAGGAGTGAGTTCTCGAATTCCGCCGGCACCGCCATCTTCCAAAGCGGCAGATATTTCTCGAGATCGGCGTCCATCGCTTTCTCCGCGCGATCGAGCGCGTTGAGATAGCCGCGCACGACCTCCGGCGAGGTGCGATCCGGGACCCACCACAGGGTATGGAACCGGTCCTCGATGATCTTGCGCAGGCCGAGTTGTTCGGCCATCGCGATCTGCGGCGGCAACAGGCTTGCGGCCTCGACCTCGCCGTCGAGCAGCGCCTTGAGGCGGGCGCCGAAGCCGCCGGTGTTGACGGTCTTGATGTTCTCCAGCGGCAGATATCGTTCGAGCCGATACGGAACGTTGAAATGGCTGCCGGCGCGCAAGCCGACCGACACCGGAACGTCCCTGAGGTCCTCCGGCTTGCGGATCTTCGAATCCGGCCGCACGAAAATCGCCCAGGGCGAATCGCCGTAGGCGTCCGCGACGACCTTGCCCATGCCGGCGCTGGCGTTGCAGATCGTGCCCCAGACGCAGGCGCCCTGGATCACGTCGTCCTTCGACCTCGGTGTAGGGCTTGTCCTGCGGCCGTTGGAAATAGTCGAACTCCTTCCAGCTGGATTGCGTGCCGCGGAACGTCTTCCAGTCGAATTCGACGTCGAGCCCCTCGGCGGCGAAGATAGCCCTCCTGCATGGGCGACGAAATCGTTGAGCCCCATGCCTTTGGGGCGATCTTCACGCTTCTTAATTTGGTCGCCATGGCGATCCTCCCGGCCGGTTCAGCTTCTCGCTTGTATTGCCGATGGCATTGCCACGTGCCGACGGCGCGCCTTGTACCGCAATGAGAAACATGTATCATATTGTGAAACGCGAGGGCGTCAACCATGCGCGGCTCGAAAACAGGGATGGAAGGCGCGGAAGCCGCGCTCGGAAGAGGCCATCGAGAGGGGCGGCGTCCAGTCGGTTGGAATTGCCGCGACGATCTTGAAGGCGCTGGCGGCGGCTGGCGGCGTGCTCCCGCTGAAGCACCTGGCGGCGGCGACCGGAATGCCGCGCGCCAAGGTTCACCGCTATCTGTCCAGCCTGCGCAATGCCGGTCTGATCACGCAGGATCCGGAAACCGGCCACTACGCGATCGGTTCCGCGGCGGTGACCATCGGCCTTGTCGGGCTCGGCCGCCTCAGCCCCATTCGCCAGCTCAACGAGGCGCTGCCCGCGCCTGCGCGACCGCGTGAACGAGACGGTGACGGCGGCCATCTGGGGCGACACCGGCCCGACCATCATCGCGATGGAGGAAAGCGGTCACGTCGTGACCATGAACGTTCGCATCGGCTCGGTCCTGCCGCTGACGACGACCGCCATCGGCCGGGTATTCCTGGCCTACCTTCCGGATTCGCTGACGCAGCCTCTCGTTGCCGCCGAGCATGCGTCGGCGAAGTCGTCACCGCGGCCGGCTCGTGATCTCGCGTCCGCAGCTCTGCGATATTCGCGAACGCCGCCTTTCGCGGGCGCGCGAGCGCGCTCATCCCGGGCGTCGATGCGGTTGCCGCGCCGGTGTTCGACGTCCGCGGCAAGCTGGTCGCGGTCATGTGCGTGGTGGGCCGCTCCAGTGGAACGCTGTGCGACTGGGACGGACCGGTCGCGCGCGCGCTCGACCAGGCGGCGCGCAATCTCTCGCGCCAGCTCGGATTTCTGGATGCGCCGATCAAAGCAGAGCCGGTGCACGACCAAGCCAACAAGAGAATACGACCACCCAATGCAACCTGAGATGCCAGGGGGCGTGCACCCGCGGCATCGTCCCGCCGCAGATCCATGAGCTGTTGGGGGCTCTCAACCGCAACCGGTTCTCATGGCGCGAAGCCGGCGCGGACTGCCAACGGCGCACGATGTGGAGGACTGCATGCGGTCCATGCGAAAGCTTCTGGATTTGCTTGGGATCGACATTCCAGTCATCCAGGCACCCATGGCCGGTGCCTCGTCGGCCGAACTCGTCGCAGCGGTCTCCAATGCAGGCGGACTTGGTTCGTATGGCTGCTCGCGCCTGTCGCCGGCGCAGGTCATCGAAGAAGGACAGCGCATCCGGGCGCTGACCAATCGCAGCTTCAATCTGGGATTTTTCTGCCACGATGCGCCCGACGTCACACCGGAGCAGGAGCGGGCCTGGCGATCACGGCTCGCGCCCTACTATGGAGAGCTCGGCGTCGATCCTGCAGGCGTTTCGGCGCCCAATCGCGCCCCGTTCAATGCAGAGATTTGTGCTGCCGTCGTCTCCGTCGGACCAAAGGTGGCCAGCTTCCATTTTGGCCTGCCGGAGCCCGGGCTGGTGGAAAGCCTGAAGAAGGCGGGCTGCGTCATCATCAGTTCCGCCACCACCGTGGCCGAAGCAAAGCGACTCGTTGAACTCGGCTGCGACGCCGTCGTCGCCCAAGGTCTCGAAGCCGGCGGCCATCGCGGAATGTTCCTCGACATGGACCTCAACACCCAGGTTGGAACGTTTGCACTCGTGCCGCAGATCGTCGATGCAGTCGACGTGCCGGTGATCGCGGCGGGTGCCGTCACCGACGCCCGCGGAGCAGCTGCCGCTTTTGCGCTCGGCGCCGACGCGGTGCAGGTGGGAACTGCCTACCTGTTCTGCCCGGAAGCGAAGGTCAATCCCGTGCATCGCGAGGCCCTGCAAATGGCGCGTGACGACGGCACTGCCCTCACCAACGTGTTTACCGGTCGCGCCGCACGCAGCCTGGTCAATCGTTTGGTGCGGGAGGTCGGTCCGATCAGCGATGTGGCGCCCCAGTTTCCCGCGGCCGCGGGCGCGGTGCAGGCGCTGAGCGATGAAGGTTCGCGCCGCGGTTTGCCGGACTTCACCCCGTTATGGGCCGGACAGGCGGCCGCGTTGGGACACAGAGCCAGTGCCTCGGACTTGACGCGAAGCCTTTCGCAAGATGCTTTCGCCTTGCTCCGCTCGCTGGCCGAACAGGCGGCAGACGTGCGCCCGACGGAATAGGTGCTTCAACAGACGCGATCGAAGTTGCACTCTCTCAACGAAAAAGGAGAACACCATGGCCAAGCAGCGGATCAGCTACGTCCCTCTCGAAAAGATGGACGCGGAGATGCGCAAGGAGATGGAACGATGCCAGCGGGAGGGCACGCCCCGGCCGGAAAGCTCCGCCGTGCGCGCGCACGTGCCCGCGGCCTTCTGGTTCTTTGCCAATTCCTGGCACGACCTCTTCCGCAACGGCGTGCTCGATCATCCGATCAAGGAGCTGTGCCGGCTCTACGTGTCGCGCTCGGTGCAATGCGAGTATTGCGGCAATCAGCGCTCGGTGAAGGCCACGACCAGCGGGGCGCTGATCGAAGATCACGTCATGGACCTGCTGAACTTCGAGAAGTCGACGACGTACAACGAGCGTCAGAAGGCCGCGCTTGCCTATGCCGAGGCCATCACCTGGCATCTCAACACCGACGATGCATTCTGGGATCGCATGCACAAGCAATTCAGCGAGCCGGAGCTGGTTGAACTCGGCTGCATGATCGGCCTCACGCTCGGGCAGCAGAGCTGGCTGCGGCTCCTCAATATCGAGCACCACGAAGTCATGGCGGGAACGTCAGCGTCGATGGCGCCCGGCTACGAGGATCCGCAAAAGCTCAAGCAGACCAAATCGGCGCGCCGATTACTGGGCCCAATCCAAGAACTGCGGAACGCTCGGGCCAGGAGCGTCGATCGATCCAATGCGGCGGGGCGTTGACTCGAAGCCGCCCGGGCTGCGAGCGCATTGGCGGATCGATCCGCGCGCGGAGCCGATCTCACCCGGTGCGCGACGCACGGCCCCACTCCGCGTAGGAGGGCCGCGCCGCCGCGGGCGGGGCAGGGCGCTCATCATTGGCGGGCGCGGCGGCATCGGCGCGAAACTGCGCGAGCGCCTGATCGCTGGTGATGATCTTGGCGCGGTGATACTGCCGCATGTAGTTCAACGCATAGTCATGCGCGTCCCGGTGCGGTGAGGACACCGCATCGGAGATCACCGAGATATCGTAGTTCAAGTAAAATGCGTCGATCACGGTGTGCTGGACGCAGGCTTCGGTCCAGGCGCCGGTGAAGAAAAGCCGCTTGACGTCCAGTTCGCGCAGCACGGCGTCGAGCCGCGTCGAATTGAACGCGCTGTAGTGCTTCTTCTGGATCTGAAAGTCGCCCGGCTTGGGATCGAGTTCGTCAACGATCTCGGCGTCGGGGGTGCCGATGATGCAGTGCGGGCCGAAGATCTTGAAGTGCTTGTCGATCGGCACTTCCTCGGGCAGAAAGTTGTCCTTGATAAAGACGATGGTGACGCCGCGTTCGCGGCCGCCGTCGATCACGCGCCGCACGGTGGCGAACAGGCGCTTGGCGTCGAGCGGATCCGGCAAGGTCGGGTTGCTCTTGAAGAAGCCTTTGAGCAGGTCGATGACGACGATCGCGCTCCGCGGGCTCATAGCAGACCTCCGCAACGAATGATGCTGCGGAGATCGTAGCTCCCGGCCTCTCGCGCAGCAACACTCTCGGCTGGACTGCACGTACAACTGGTACGAGTCTCGCGATGCAGTCTGGACAATGGGCTCGAGCTATCGGGCAACCTGTTCGACCGGTGGCGCCTACGGCCGACGCGAATGGAGCCCGCACTCCTTCTTGCTTTCCTCTTCCCACCACCAGCGTCCGGCGCGTTCCGGCTCGCCGGGCGCGATCGCACGCGTGCAGTGGCGCGCAGCCGATGGACGCGAAGCCCTGCGCGTGAAGCGGGTTGATCGGGAGGTCGTTGCCGGACACGAAGGCCAGCAGCTGTTCGCGCGTCCAGTCGAACAGCGGATTGAGCTTGATCAATCCGCGCTCGGCTTCGGCGGTGACAAGTGCCATGTCCTGGCGATGCGCGGACTGCTCGGCGCGCAGGCCCGCAATCCAGCGCGCGCGCGCCGGCAAGCGCACGCTCGAGCGGCTCGACCTTGCGCACGGTGCAACAGGCGGTGCGGGCCGCGCGTGATTGGTAGAACCCATTGATCCCCTGGCGCTCGACCAGCGCCTCGAGGTCGCCATGGCCGCGGATGGAGGGCACGAATGCGCACGCCATAGCGGCGTTCCGTCTGCGCCCACAGCGCGTAGGTCTCGGGGAACAGCCGGCCGGTGTCGAGCGTCACCACGTCGACGTCGTTGCCCCGCTCCGACAGCAGATGCAGGATGACCTGGTCTTCCAGGCCGAAGCTGGTGGTGAAGACGATCTTGCCGGCGACCTCCCGGCGCAGGCGGGCAATGCGCTCGGCGGGAGACAGCCGCGCGAACACCTGCGCCAGTGCCGAGGCTTTGGTTCTGCAGTTCGTCGGAGTTGACGTCCGTGCGCGAGTGCGTGCGCTGCGGACGCGAGCTTGCCGGGCGCCGGCCTGATGTCGTGTCGTGCCGCAGCGGCTGCGCCGTGAGAATGAGGCCGCCGCCCGCGATCCGTCCTTCGAACTCGAGCACGATCCGCCCGGTATTGGGATCGGTGGTGTAGGGATCGATGGCGATGCGGCCGCGACAGGTCGAGCTCGATCTCTCCAACGTGGTTCTGGCCGATGACTTCGGCGCCATCCGAAGCCAGCAGCCCGGGATCCACGCGCGTCCTCGATGGCGGCGACCACGGCGGTCGTCTCGGCGGTCCCGATGCGGGCGGTGAGATGGCCGCCGACGGCGAGCGGCCGCTGGTGAAGCCAGAACACCCGCGCGCGCAGCCGCGTTGCGGACGCGGCCGGGCTGCTCGACGCGGAGATGACGTCGCCGCGCTCGACGAAAATGTCGCGATCGAGCGTGACGCCGACGGATTGTCCGGCGATCGCCGCGCGCGGCGTCGCGAGCTGCTCGGCACCGGCCATGCCTCGATCGACTTGATGCGGGCGGGCTTGCCGGCCGGCATGACGAGGACATCGTCGCCCACCGCGAATGCGGCCGCTCTCCACGCGTCCGGCAATGATGCGGCGATCGTCGAACTTGTAGACGGCTTGCACCGGCATGCGCGTCGCCAGGTCGTGCGGCTGGCGTGCCGGCGACGAACGCATCGAGCGCGGCGAGAACCGTCGGCCCCGGATACCATGCGGTCGACGATGTGTGCCGCGCGACGCCATCGCCGTTGCGCGCGGAAATCGGGATGATGGCGGTCGGCGTCAGGCCCAAGCCCGCCAGGTGAGCGGCGATTTCGGATTCGATCTCCTGAACTTGCCGGCATCGAAGCCGACGCGATCCATCTTGTTGATGACGACCATCACCTGCCGCACGCCGAGGAGGTGCAGGAGATAGCCGTGGCGGCGGGTCTGGTCGCGCACGCCCTCGGTCGCGTCGACGATCAGCACGGCGGCATCGGCTTGCGCCGCGCCGGTGATCATGTTGCGGAGAAACTCGGCATGTCCGGGCGCGTCGATCAGGACGATATCGCGCGCCGCGGTGCGCAGCCGGATCTGGCTGGTGTCGATGGTGATGCCCTGATCGCGCTCGGTCTGCAGCGCGTCGAGCAGGAACGACCATTCGAACGGCATGCCGCGGCGGGCGCTCACGGCCTTGAGCGCGTCGAGCTTGCCGTCCGGAAGGCCGTCCGGTTTCGTGCAGCAAGCGGCCGATCAAGGTCGACTTGCCGTGATCGACATGGCCGACGATGACGATGCGCACCAGGGCGCGCGCGGCAGCGGGCGAGACGGGCTGGAGCTGGACGGGATATCTGGACGTTCATGGCAGCTTCTTCTCGGTACTCGGAGGAAGCATGGCGCACCACGGTCACAGGTAGCCGGCTTTGCGCAGGCGTTCGAAGGCGTCCTCGGATTCGTGGTCCATGGCGCGGCCGGAGCGTTCCGGAATCCTGGTTGCCGTCGAGCTCGGCGATGATCTCATCGATGGTGCCGGCGTTCGATGCGACCGGAAAGGTGATGTCGGCATCACCGAGCGAGCGGTAGCGCTTGCCGTCGCGCGCCAGATAGAGCGGGATGATGGGAATGCCTTCGCGCCTGGTATAGGCCCAGATGTCGCTTTCGGTCCAATGCAGGATCGGATGCACGCGCAGATGTGCGCCCGGCGGCGGCGAGGCGTTGAAGTGGTTCCAGAATTCGGCCGGCTGGTCGCGCACATCCCACAGGCCTTCGGCGCCGCGCGGGGAGAACACGCGCTCCTTGGCGCGGGTGGCTTCTTCATCGCGCCGAATGCCGGCGACCAAACCGTCGAAGCCGTGCTTGGCGAGCGCGAGCTTGAGACCTTCGGTCTTGCGGGCGGCCGAGCGCGCGGCGGGCGGCAGGGTCGGATCGATGGCGTCGATCGGAGGACACGGCTCGACCAGCAGATCGAGTTGCCACTCCTTGGCGTAGCGGTCGCGAAACGCATACATCTCCGGAAATTTCTTGCCGGTATCGACGTGCATGGCCGGGCAGGGCACGCGGCCGAAGAAGGCCTTGCGCGCGAGCCAGATCATCACGTTGGAGTCTTTCCGAGCGACCAGAGGATGGCGATGCGCTTGAGGCGCGCGAACGCTTCGCGAAGGATGAAGATGCTCTGCGATTCAGCTCGTCCAGGCGGTCCAGCTGCGTCACTTCGACCGCGTTCGCCGTCGACCGCCGGGCGGAGGCAATAGCGGTCTCTTTTTGATGTCGACCCTCATTTTTCTTCCACGCTTACACTCACAATTAGTAGAATATTTTTCTATTTGCTGCGGCGCGTTCGTCTTTGTATATGGCAAATAATTCTCGTCAACTCGAAAGTTCGCCCAATGAATTTCATGCAGCGATTTTTCCGAGTCCTGCGGCCGGCCGCTCGCGAACATCCTTCCAGGCGTGCGGCAAAGAGTCCCGCGATCCGATCGGGGCGTTTGGGCGTTAGCTTCCAGCGCGTCCGGAACGCAACGATCGGGGTTGAGCGAGGACGTGGCTCTGGAACTGGCTTTGCCGCCGTCATTCGGAATTTGAAGTACGATCCATGAACGGGAACGTCGCGGTTCTGACGCAGGCAAAGTGCGGGCGCGCGCAGGCGCGAACCGTTCTTCGAGGAAGCGCAGCAGGCGAGGTGGAACGGCAAAGCCGACACCACGATCGGAATGCCAGACAGCAACCACGCTTTGGCCGGGCGATGCCGGCCGCCAGGGGTCCTCATGACACGCTTCGTTGCAGGGTTTCGTGCTCACGGCTGCGTTGACGGGAGCCGCACATGCCGCCGACGTCACGCTCCTCAACGTCTCCTATGATCCGACGCGGGAGCTTTACGCCGCGATCAACAAGGCGTTCGGCCCGAAATACAAGGCCGAGACCGGCAAGACCATCGACCTCAAGCAGTCGCATGGCGGTTCGGGCCGGCAGGCGCGCTCCGTGATCGACGGACTGCAGGCCGACGTGGTCACGCTTGCGCTCGCCTACGACATCGACGCAGATCGCCGACCGCGGGCTCATCGCGGCGGATTGGCAGAAGAAGCTGCCGCAGAACGCGTCGCCCTATACGTCGACCATCGTTTTCCTGGTGCGCAAGGGCAATCCGAAGGGCATCAAGGATTGGGACGATCTGGCCAAGCCGAACGTGAAGGTGATCACGCCCAATCCCAAGACCTCAGGCGGTGCGCGCTGGAATTATCTCGCTGCCTGGGGCTACGCGCTCAAGAAATACGGCGGCGAAGACAAGGCGCGCAATTTCGTTCAGAGCATCTACAAGAACGTGCCGGTGCTCGACACCGGCGCGCGCGGATCGACCGTGACGTTCGTCGAGCGCAACGTCGGGGATGTGCTGATCGCCTGGGAAAACGAGGCGTTTCTTTCGATCAATGAGTTCGGCAAGGACAAATTCGAGATCGTCGTCCCTTCAGTCGTCCATCCTGGCCGAGCCGCCGGTCGCGGTGGTCGACAAGGTGGTGGACAAGAAGGGGACCCGCGCGCCGGCCGAAGCCTATCTCAAGTTCCTCTACACGCCGGAAGGACAGGAGATCGCTGCCAAGCACTTCTATCGTCCGCGCGATGAGGTCGTGGCGAAGAAATATGAAGGCAGTTTCCCGAAGGTCGACCTTTTCTCCATCGACGACGTGTTCGGCGGCTGGCGGAAGGCGCAGACCACGCATTTCAAGGATGGCGGTATATTCGACTCCATCTACGCCCAGTGACGCGCCACGCGCAGGACACGGCCCGACCGACTGTGCAGGGACATGAGGGAAAGCGGTGAGCGGGGCTACGATCGCTCGGTATCGGCGGGTGATCCCTGGTTTCGGGATCACGCTGGGGATGACCTTGCTGTGGCTGTCGCTGATCGTGCTGATCCCGCTCGCCGCGCTGTTCCTCAAGACGACCGAACTGTCGCTCGAGCAGTTCGTGCGTATCGTGACCAGCCCGCGGGTCGTGCACGCGCTGCAACTGTCGTTCGGATTGTCCCTGGCCGCGGCCGCGGTCAACCTCCTGTTCGGCTCGGCCGTGGTCTGGGCGCTGGTGCGCTACGAGTTCCCGGGCCGGCGGCTGTTCGACGCCATCGTCGACATTCCATTCGCGCTGCCGACCGCCGTCGCCGGGATCGCGCTGACCAATCTGTATGCGGAGAACGGCTGGCTCGGCCGGCTGCTCGCTCCGCTCGGCATCCAGGTCGCCTTCACGCCGCTCGGCATCTTCGTCGCGCTGGTGTTCGTCGGCCTGCCATTCGTGGTGCGAACCGTGCAGCCGGTACTGGAGGACCTGGAGGCGGAGCTGGAGGAGGCCGCCGCAACGTTGGGCGCCTCGCGCCTGACCACGATCCGCCGCGTCATTTTCCCGGCGATCCTGCCGGCGCTGCTCACCGGTTTCGCGCTCGCTTTCGCGCGCGCGGTAGGCGAGTACGGATCGGTGATCTTCATCGCCGGCAATCTGCCGAACGTATCGGAAATCGCGCCGCTCCTCATCGTCATCCGCCTGGAGGAATTCCGCTATGCCGACGCCACCGCCATTGCCGCCGTGATGCTGGTCGCGTCGTTTCTCATTCTGCTCGCGATCAACCTGCTGCAGCGCTGGTCCGAACGGCGCACCAGGGGCGATTGATGAGCGATCAGCCGCTTGCGCTTCCCGGCTATGCCTCGAGGACCGGCTATCCGTCGGGGATGAGAGCGTTTAGAACACCCTCGATGGTCTTGCGACAGGTCAAGCCGGCCTCCGATGCGCGCGCCGATCCGACGCCCATGCGTTGGGCCATCATCGGCATCACGATTGCATTTCTGACCCTTTTCGTGCTCGTCCCGCTGGTCAATGTCTTCGCGCAGGCCTTCTCGAAGGGTCTCGACGCCTATTTCGCCGCCATCAGCAACCCGGATGCGCTCGCCGCCATCGAGCTGACGTTGATCGTGGCCGCAATCTCGGTCGGACTCAATCTGGTGTTCGGCATTGTCGCCGCCTGGGCCATCACCAAATACGAGTTTCGCCGGCAAGAGCCTGCTGATCACGGTGATCGATCTGCCGTTCTCGGTCTCGCCGGTGATCGCGGGACTGGTGTTCGTGCTGCTGTTCGGCGCGCAGGGCTATCTCGGACCCTGGCTGCAGGCGCACGACATCAAGATCATCTTCGCGCTGCCCGGCATCGTGCTGGCGACCGTGTTCGTGACCTTCCCGTTCGTGGCGCGCGAGCTGATCCCGCTCATGCAGCGAGCAGGGCACGCAGGAGGAGGAGGCCGCGCTCTCGCTCGGCGCGTCGGGCCTGCGCACGTTCTTCCAGCGTGACCCTGCCGAACGTGAAATGGGCGCTGCTCTACGGCGTGCTGCTGTGCAATGCGCGCGCGATGGGCGAGTTCGGCGCGGTGTCGGTCGTGTCGGGCCACATCCGCGGCGAGACCAACACCATGCCGCTGCACGTCGAGATCCTCTACAACGAGTACCAGTTCATGGCCGCGTTCGCGGTGGCGTCGCTGCTGGCGCTGCTGGCGCTGGTGACGCTCGTCGCCAAGGTGATGCTGGAAAGCCGCGCCGCAAAGGAGTGAATCGATGAAGATCGCCTTGCACGAGGTGACCAGGCGCTTCGGCGCCTTCACCGCCCTCGACAACGTCAATCTCGACATTCACTCGGGCGAGCTGGTCGCGCTGCTCGGCCCATCCGGCTCGGGCAAGACCACGCTGCTGCGTATCATCGCCGGCCTGGACTGGCCCGACCAGGGCGAGGTGCATTTCGACGGCGAGGATGCGCTGTCGCGCAGCGTCGGCGAGCGCAACGTCGGTTTCGTGTTCCAGAATTACGCGCTGTTCCGTCACATGACGGTGTTCGAGAATGTCGCGTTCGGGCTGCGTGCGCGCGCCGCGCCGCCTGCGTCCGAGCGAGTCGCAGATCCGCGCGCGGGTGAAGCAGCTGCTCGAGCTGGTGCAGCTCGGCCCGCTCGGGCGACCGCTTGCCGACCCAGCTGTCCGGCGGCCAGCGCCAGCGCATCGCGCTCGCGCGCGCGCTCGCCATCGAGCCGCGCATTCTGCTGCTCGACGAGCCGTTCGGCGCGCTCGACGCCAAGGTGCGCAAGGAGCTGCGGCGCTGGCTTCGTCAGCTGCACGATGAGATCCACGTCACCTCGGTGTTCGTGACCCACGACCAGGAGGAGGCGTTGGAGCTCGCCGACCGTGTCGTCGTGCTCGCCAAGGGGCGCGTGCAGCAGATCGGGACGCCCGAAGAGGTGTACGAACAGCCCCAGAGCGCGTTCGTGCATCATTTCATCGGCGAGTCGCTGAGCGTTCCGGTCACCATCGCCGCCGGCGGTGTCCACTTCGCGGGTCGCAAGCTCGATCTCGATCCGCATGGATTGTCCGATGGCGAGGCAAGCCTCTTCATCCGGCCCTACGAGGTCACGGTCGTCCCGGAGTCCGGGAGCGCCCTGCTCAGCGGGATCGTCAAGCGCGTGCACGGCTTTGGGCCGGCGCGGCGCCTGGAAATCGCGCTGCGCGAGGGCGATCGCGAGCACTTTATCGAGGTCAGTGCGCCGCGCCATGAAGCGGTCGGCATCGGCCAGCATGTCGGACTACGGCCGCGGGCCTATCGGCTGTTCGCATCCATCCGCGGATCGGTCGCAGGGCGTGTAGCGGCCGCGTTGGCTGACGAAACGGCGGCCTCGTTATTCGTCAGGAGGTCCGCGATCGGCACCGCCTCGACCTCATGCCCATGCTGGTCCACCACGGAGACCAGCCAGCCGTTCCAGCTGCGGCCCGGCATGACTTTGCCGTGTTTGAGGTCGCGCGCCAGCACCATCGCCTCCTCGCGCGCCGCGGCAGTGCCCGGAAGGTCCATGCCTTCTGGATTCTTCACGGTCTCTTTGCCGTCGGTGAGATGAAAATAGTAACGCGGCATGGTGCGCTCGCTCCGTTCGGGACAGAAGCAGATGGACGTTCCAGGGCTTCGGATTGCGGCTTATAGCACGGCTCGCCAAGGCGCTGCTGCGGCAATGCTGCTGGCAATCCCTAGTGGCGGCCCTGTCGTACGCGAACGCGCTCACCTTGTCCCCGCGCCCGATCCGCAGCCGTGCGCTCGCCGTCGAAATCGTTGCCGTGCTCGCGTCGTCTTCACACGCGGCAGCCCCATGACCGGAGCGGCGTGCCGCGCGGCCTTGAACTTTCCGGCGGACCGATCCATTTGAATCCCGTGGGCCATTGTCACGTCGGCATTGGCCGTCGTGAGGGCGTGTTCGATGACCGGGGCCGATCCCAGAAACTGGATGTGGGCGGAAGCCTGCGCAATGATCGAGCGGGCGGAGCAAATGCACCGCCAGTTCTTCCAACCCGGCTCTGCGGCCGCTCCCGCCGTGAGCTGGGAGCCTCCGATCGACGTGTTCGAAAGCGAGCACGACCTGCTGATCGTCGTCGCGCTTCCCGGCGTGGATACGCAGGATATCGAGATTTCGTCCCAGGCGGGCGTATTGCGTCGTCGCGGGCGTGCGGCGTCTGCCGGCGGCTGTGCAGGGTACGGACATCGTGCGCCTGGAGATCCCGCAAGGGCGCTTCGAACGCCGCATCAGGCTGCCGGCGGCCCGATGGGAGCTCAACCGGTCGTCGCTCGTGAACGGCTGCCTCCGTGCTCAACCTGACAAAACCGGTGTGATCCCCATGGCAGAGCAGGCAGAATCACCGAACGGTCGGGCAGGGCGAGCAGCATCAGCCGATTCCCGCGGATGCCATGATCGTCGCTGCCGGTCCGGCAGACCGTGCTGTTTCCCGGGATCGTGCTGCCGTTGGCTATCGGGCGTAAGTCGTCCGTCGCGGCCGCCCAGGAGGCGGTCCGCACCGAACGCATGCTCGGGGTCGTCTTGCAGAAGGATCCGGCGGTCGAGGAACCGACTGCCGAGCAATTGCATGCCGTGGGCACTGCCGCGCAGGTGCTCCGCTATGTCACTGCTCCCGACGGCACGCACCATGTGATCGCCCAGGGCGTGCGTCGGTTCCGCGTCATCGAGTACCTCACCGGATTTCCATTTCTGGTCGCGCGCATCGAGGAAATCGGCATCGCCGAGGTCATGACGCCCGACATCGAGGCGCGCGTGCGCCTGGTGAAGGGGCGCGCCCAGGACGTCATCCAGCTGTTGCCGAATGTTCCGGCGGAGGTGGCGGCCACGATCGAGCAACCTGGATCTCGCCGTCCGCGCTCGCCGATTTCATTGCCGGCATCCTCGACGCCAAGCCTGCGGAAAAGCAGGACGTGCTCGAGACGATCGACATCAAGGAGCGGCTGGACAAGGTGCTCGCGCTGCTCGTGCAGCGCATCGAAGTGCTCAAGATCTCGAAGCAGATCGGCGATCAGACCCAGCAGTCGCTGTCCTCCCAGCAGCGCGAGCATATTCTGCGCGAGCAGCTGCGCCACATTCAGAAGGAGCTGGGTGAGGGCGACGAGAAGTCGACCGAGATCGCTCGAGCTGCGCGAAGCGATCGAGAAGGCCGGCATGCCGCAGGAGGCCGAGGACCAGGCCAAGAAGGAGCTCAAGCGGCTCGAGCGCATGCCGGATGCCTCGCCCGAATACGGCATGATCCGCAGCTACCTGGATTGGCTGATCGGCTTGCCGTGGTCGAAGTTCGATCCCGATGCGATCGACATCGCGGAAGCGCGCCGCATCCTGGACGAGGACCACTACGGCCTGCCCAAGATCAAGCGCCGCATCCTCGAATATCTCGCGGTGCGCAAGCTCAATCCCGAACGGCCGCAGCCCGATCCTGTGCTTCGTCGGTCCGCCCGGCGTCGGCAAGACCTCGCTCGGGCAGAGCATCGCCAAGGCGACCGGCCGCAAGTTCGTGCGGCTGAGCCTCGGCGGCGTGCACGACGAAGCCGAGATCAGCGGGCATCGGCGCACCTATATCGGCGCGCTGCCGGGCAACATCATCCAGTCGATCCGCAAGGCCGGGACGCGCAATCCGGTGATGATGCTCGACGAGGTCGACAAGCTCGGGCGCGGGCTTTCACGGCGATCCGTCGTCGGCGCTGCTCGAAGTGCTCGACCCCGAGCAGAACTCGACGTTCCGCGACAACTATCTCGGCGTGGCCTTCGACCTCTCGAAGGTGATGTTCATCGCAACCGCGAACGTGCTCGACACCATTCCGGGCCCGGTGCGCGACCGCATGGAGGTCATCGAGCTGCCCGGCTACACCGAGGACGAGAAGCTCGAAATCGCCAAGCGCTATCTGCTCAGGCGCCAGCTCGAGCAGACCGGTCTCACGCCGGAGCAGTGCGAGATCACCGAGGACGCCATCCGCGCGATCATCCGCGACTACACGCGCGAGGCGGGCGTGCGCAATCTGGAGCGCCTCATCGGCGCGGTCTGCCGCCACGTCGCCATGCGCGATTGCCGAGGGCAGCGCCGCGCATCTTCGCATCGATGACAGCGGCATTGCCCGCCATTCTCGGTCCGCGGCGGTTCGAGAACGAAGTCGCCATGCGCACGAGCGTGCCGGGCGTCGCGACCGGGCTCGCCTGGACGCCGACCGGCGGCGACATCCTGTTCATCGAAGCGACGCGAGTGCCGGGCGCGGCAACCTGATCCTCACCGGACAGCTTGGCGACGTCATGAAGGAGAGCGCGCAGGCGGCGCTGACTCTGGTGAAGGCCCGGGCGCCCGATCTCGGCATCGACGTCGAGCCTGTTCGAAAAATCCGACGTGCACATCCACGTGCCGGCGGGCGCCATCCCCAAGGACGGCCCGAGCGCGGGCGTCGCCATGTTCGTGGCGCTGGTCTCCTTGTTGACCGGGCGCACGGCGAGCAGCGATACCGCGATGACCGGGGAAATCTCGCTGCGGGGGCTCGTGCTTCCCATCGGCGGCGTGAAGGAGAAGGTGCTGGCGGCAGCGCGTGCCGGCATCACCACGGTGATGCTGCCGGCGCGCAACCGCAAGGACCTCGAGGACGTACCGGACGCCGCGCGCCAGCAGGTCCGTTTCGTGTGGATGGAGCGGGTCGACGACGCCATAGCCGCGGCCTTGAATCCGCCCGGCGAGCGCGAGGCCGAACCGGCTTCCGCCGGCGCGCAAGCGTCCCCGGGCCGGCGAGCGGCACGATCGTTGTAGCGACGACCAAGCTCATCGAGGCGCAACACGCGCGCGCCAAAATGACGCGCGCGTGCGAACGCAACTTTCCCGGTACCGGCCCCGCGCGGGACAGACGACTCCGTTCCGGCGTGCTAGTTTGCGCGTTCAGTCGGCATCGTTGCCGGCCCCTTCATGCTGGGAGAGCTCGATGCCGAGGGTTGCTGTGATCCTTGCTGCCGCCTTGGCGGTGAACGGGATCGCAGGCGAGGATGCAGCTGCGGAACTGCTGTCGTCGCGGCCGATCACCATCGTCATCCCGTTCACGCCCGGTGCGAGCGCGGACACGATCCAGCGCATCGTCGCCAAGAAGGTCACTGAGAATACCGGCCAGACCATCGTGGTGGAGTCGCGCGCCGGCGGTGGCGGCGCCATCGGCGCGGCGGCGGTGAAGCAGGCGCCGCCGGACGGACACATGCTGTTCCAGGCCAATGCCGGGACCCATGCCGCCAACGTGTCGCTCTACCCGACGCTGTCCTACGACCCGATCAAGGATTTCCGCCCCATCACGCTGATGTGGAGCTTCCCCAGCTGCTCTCGGTTCCTCTCGACAGCCCGGCCAAGTCGGTGGCCGATCTCGTCGCCCTCGCCAAGTCGAAGCCCGGCGGGTTGAGTTTCGCGTCGCAAGGCAGCGGCTCGGGCGGACATCTTCTTGGCGAAATGCTCAAGGCCAGGACCGGCGCGAACATGGTCCACATTCCCTATCGTGGCGCCGGCCCCGCCGCGCTCGATCTTGCCACCGGGCGGGTGGACTTCTTCTTCGTCTCCTATTCGTCGGTGCTGTCGTTTCTGCAGGCGGGCAAGGTGCGCGTGCTCGCGGTCACCTCGCCGAAACGTCTGCCGGCACTGCCGGGTACTCCCACGATGAGGGAAGTGGGTTTCGCCGGTATCGAGCTCGACGCCTGGTTCGGCCTGGTCGCCCCGGCCGGAACACCCGACCCGGTGATCGACAAGCTCAATGCCGCATTCGTGCAGGCCGTGCGCGATCCGGATATCATCAGGCAGATCGTGGAGCAGGGCGCCGAGCCGGCCGGCAATACCCCGGCCGAATTCGCGGCGTTCATCGCATCGGAGACCGAACGGTTCGGCAAGATCGTGCGTGCGGCCGGCGCCAAAGGGGAGTGAGCCCCGACGAGCCCATCTTGGTTCGTGATTGGTGATTTCAAAGCCGATGGGCAGTATCTCGCGATGTTGGATCATGTTCGAGGGCCGTCGGCGTTTTTGAATTGGCAGCGCGGCTCGAACGCCGGCGCAGTGGACGTTGCCGCTGTTTGTTTCAGTCGTTCCACACGACCCAACTCGAGGCAGGAGTGCTCCGATGACAATGTGGACGCCCGACCCCACTTTCTATCCGTCGCCACGCATGGCCATGAAGGCGCCCGCCGAAACGCTGGCTTACGTCGCGGCCTTCGATCCCGACCGCAAGGTGCCTGACGGCATCGCCGTCGTCGATGTCGATCCCGGCTCCGCCAGCCTATTCCAAGATCCTCAACACCGTGGCGATGCCGAATGCCGGCGACGAGCTGCATCACTTCGGCTGGAATGCGTGCTCGTCGTGCCTCTGCCCCAACGCGCCGCATCCTCATATCGAGCGGCGCTATCTCGTCGTGCCGGGCCTGAGGTCTTCGCGCATCCACATCCTCGACACCAAGCCCGACCCCAGACGTCCCGCTATCATCAAGGTGATCGAGCCGCGCGACGTGGCCGACCGGGCGGGATACACGCGCCCGCACACCGTGCACTGCGGACCCGAAGGCATCTATGTCGCGGCGCTCGGCAACCGCGAGGGCAAGGGACCGGGCGGCGTGTTCCTGATGGACCACGAGACCTTCGACGTGCTGCGGCCAGTGGGAAATGGATCGCGGCCCGCAGCAGTTCGCCTATGACGCCTGGTGGCATCTCGGTCACGACACCATGGTGACGAGCGAGTGGGGCACGCCCGATACCTTCGAGAACGGCCTCATTCCCGAGGTTCTGCTCGGCGCCAAATACGGCCGCAGGCTGCACTTCTGGGATCTGCACGCCCGCAAGCACCTGCAGACCATCGATTTCGGCGACAAGTACCAGCTGGTGTTCGAGCTGCGGCCTGCGCACGATCCCACCAAAGCGTACGGCTTCGTCAATTGCGTAATAAGCCTCGAGAACCTCTCGTCCTCGATCTGGACCTGGTATCGCGACGGCGGCAAATGGGCGGTCAAGAAGGTGATCGAGATACCGGCCGAGCCGGCGGATCCGGAACAGCTGCCGCCGATGCTCAAGGGCTTCAAGGCCGTGCCCGCCGCTGGTGACCGACATCGACCTGTCCATGGACGACCGGTTTCTCTACGTCGCCTGCTGGGGCACCGGCGACATGCAGCAATACGACGTCTCGGATCCGTTCAACCCCAAGCTCACCGGCAAAGTGCGGATCGGAGGCATCGTTGCGCGCGCCGGCCATCCGAGCGGCGACCGGACCGCTCAACGGCGGACCGCAGATGGTGGAGATCAGCCGCGACGGTCGGCGGGTCTATTTCACCAACTCGCTCTACGGCGCCATCGATCCGCAGTTCTATCCCGACGGCATTGAAGGCTGGATGGTCAAGCTCGACGCCGGACCGGACGGCGGTATCGCCTTCGACTCCAAGTTCTTCGTGAAGTGGCCGATGCCGCATCGTCCGCATCAGATCCGGCTCGAGGGCGGAGACTGCTCGTCGGACTCGTATTGCTATCCCTGACGGCGGCAGCGCTATCTATCGGCCCGTGTCGAGGAGCATCGCAACGCTGGGGACCGACGCGGTTCGGGAACGTTTAGCGGTGTTGCGATGCTCTCGAGCGAAGTCGCTTCGCTTCGAGACGCGCGCACGCATGATCCGTTGTTTGACGCGATTCGATCGCGCGCTCGACAGGACGCACCAGAATGCTCGGATCGAAGCGCGTTGTTAGGTCAGTTATCCCATGACCGAAATCTGGCCGTGGCTCGCGCTGGCGGGGCTTGGAGCCTTCCACGGCCTCAACCCGAGCATGGGCTGGCTGTTCGCCGTCGCGCTCGGCATGCATCGAAACGACGAACGCATCGTTTGGATGTCCGTGGGTCCGATCGCACTCGGGCATGCCTTGTCGGTCGCTCTCGTCGCCGCCGCCTTCCTGTGGGTGGGACTGCTCATCGACGCACGCGCCTTGCGCATCGCCTGCGGCGTCGTTCTGATCGGCTGGGCGCTCTACCACTGGCGCTATGGCCACCGCCATCGCGTGCGTTTCGGCATGCAGATCGGATTGATCGGGCTGGGCGTTTGGTCCTTCCTCATCGCCACTGCGCACGGCGCCGGGCTCATGCTGTGGCCCGCGCTGATGCCGCTCTGCATCGGTGCGAGCGCCGAGCCCGGACCTGGAGGACCTGTCGCGACGGCTCTGCTGGGTGTCGGCCTGCACACGGCGGCGATGCTGTTCGTCACGGCGGCGATGGCCATCGCCGTTTACCGGTGGATCGGACTCGCGCTGCTGCGGCGCGCCTGGATCAATGTCGATCTGGTCTGGACCTGGGCGCTGATCGCAGCGGGTGCGTCGCTGCTGGTCATTTCGTTAGTGGCCGTGTAGCCAGACGGACCGTCGCCGGAGCGTCCGCGAGTGGCGCGGCGCACGCTCACTGCGGCACGGTCATCAGCTCCAGCAAGTGACCGTCGGGATCCCTGAAATAAACGCCGCGGCCGCCACCCCAATCGTTGAGCTTGCCGTTATCCGCGCTTTCCGGCGCGCTGCCATAGGCGAGCCCCGCCGCCTTGACGCGATCGAAGATGGCATCGAATTCGGCGTCGCTGACGTGAAAGGCGTAGTGATGACTTTGGAACGCCTCCGTGTCGTCGAACAGCAGCGTCGTCTGCTCGTTCACCCGCACCGGTGCGAAGTAGCCGGCGCGCTCGCATTTCAAGCCGAAGATCTGGGCGAAGAAGCGCGCGGCGGCCTTCTTGTCGCGGGCCGGAACGATGGTGTGATTCAAGACGATCGCCATGACATGCCTCCTCGGCGAATGCTCTCGGCAGCGTCATCCAGTATAGCCCGCACGGCTCGTCTATGCGAGACGGGCTTTCCCCCATCGCGCTTCGGCCGTAGTAGGATTTCCTAATTCTCGACAGCCGAATTGCTATAATATTTTTCTCTTTGCCAGGGTTCATTGGCTATTATATGGAAAATAATACTATTCATGCCGTTGCGGAGCTGGCCGATGCGTTTCCTTCCGTTGTTTTTCGATACCTCGGCTGGCGTCTTTATTCTTGTCGGCTCGGGCGAACCTGCGCTCGCCAAGTTGCGCCTGTTGCGCGCCGCCGGCGCGCATGTTCGCTGGTTTTCATGCAGCGCCGACGTTGCGGAAGAACTGTCGACGTCCCCGGGGCAGGGGCAACTTGAAATCAGCGTCGGGGACCCGCTCAAGGCCGACTTGAGCGACGTCGTGGCCATCGTTTCGGCCGCCGGCGATCTGACTCGATCATCACATCGCCGCGCGCGCGCGTCGCCAGCGCATTCCCGTCAATGTCGTCGATCGCCCGGATCTATCGACCTTCATTTTTCCCGCGATCGTCGATCGTGGCGAGGTGGTCGTCGCTATCGGCACCGGGGAGCTTCGCCGGTCCTGGCGCAGCGCCTGCGCGAGCGGATCGAAGCGTTGCTCCCCACGCGGATTGGCGAACTTGCAGCATTGATTGGCCGTCATCGCAGCCGGTTCGCCGCGGTTCCGCGCGCGCTGTCGCCGCGCCGCTTCTGGCAGAATGTCATCGCGGGCCCTATTGCCGAGGCGGTGCTCGCCGGCCGTTCCCTCGAGGCCGAGGCGCAACTTGCAGCCGCGATCGAGGCGAACAGAGCGGGCCCCGGCGGCGGCAGCAAGACCGAGACGGTGTTTGTGGTCGGCGCCGGTCCCGGCGATCCGGATCTCCTGACCTTGCGCGCGCTCCACGCGCTCGCCGATGCGGATGTCGTGTTCTACGACGAACTGGTGACCGCAGGGGTGCTCGACCGCGCCCGCCGCGACGCCGAACAGGTGTTCGTTGGCAAGCGGCGCGGCGAGCCCGGCATCGGACAGGACGAGATCAACCGACGTCTGGTCGAGGCGGCCCGCGCCGGTCGCCGGGTGGTGCGGCTCAAAGGCGGCGACCCGTTCGTGTTCGGGCGCGGCGGCGAAGAGCTCGAATATCTGCGCCGCGCCAATGTTCCGGTTGTCGGTGGTTCCAGGGATCACCGCCGCGCTCGGTTGCGCGGCGGAGTCCGGCCTGCCGCTGACCTTCCGCAGCGAGGCGTCCAGACTGACGTTCATCACCGCGCATCGCGCGGAGGAAGCCGCGTCGATCGACTGGACCGGCCTCGGCGACCGGCAGACGACGGTCGTCGTCTATATGGGCCTTGCGTCCGCAGCCGCGGTGCGCGATGGCCTGATCGCCGTCGGCCGTGATCCCGCCACCCCCGCGGCCGTGCTCGCGCGCGGGACGCGGCCGGATGCGCAGGCGGCCGTCGGCCGCCTCGACGGGCTCGCAGGGTTGGCCGCCGAAGTGGGCGAAGGCCCGGCCATTCTCGTCATCGGCGACGTGGTCGCGCGCTCGACGCCCTGGCGGGCCGCGCAGGCCGCCGCGGTGATTGCGCGGGAGGCCGCATGACCTCGCCGCTGCAGCAGAAACTCAAGGTCACCGGTCCGGTTGTCGTCACCGCCAACCGCCTGAGCGACGGCGCCGTTGTCTATCGCTCGGTCGACGGGATCTGGACCACCGCCGCTCAGCGCGGCAACCGTGGTGACGACGACCCCGGCGGCAACGGAACTGCTGACGGCCGCGCTCGCCGACAAGCTCAGGGCGGTCGATGCCTATGTCGCGCCGGTGGAAATAACGCCGGAACAGGACGTGCGGCCGGGCAATCTGCGCGAGTGGATCCGTTGCAACGGCCCGACCGTCGCATTTCCGGGGCAGCGCTGAGGGCAGCTCATGTATCTTTACGACGACTTCGACCGCACGCTTGTCGACGAGCGCGTCCGCGAATTCCGCGACCAGGTCGCGCGGCGCCTCTCGGGCGAATTGACCGAAGAAGAATTCAAGCCGTTGCGGCTGATGAACGGCGTCTATCTGCAGCTGCACGCCTATATGCTGCGGATCGCCATCCCTTACGGCACGCTCTCGTCCGAACAGATGCGCACGCTTGCGCACGTGGCGCGGCGCTACGACCGCAACTACGGCCATTTCACCACCCGCCAGAACATCCAGTTCAACTGGATCAAGCTCGAAGAACTGCCCGACGCAATGGCCGATCTCGCGCGCGCCGGCATGCACGGCATGCAGACCAGCGGCAATTGCGTGCGCAATATCACGACCGACCAATGGGCGGGCGTCGCGCCGGGCGAGATCGAGGATCCGCGACTGTGGGCGGAACTGCTGCGCCAGCACCTGACGCTCCATCCGGAATTCTCGTTCCTGCCGCGCAAGTTCAAGATCGCCCTGACCGCCTCTGCGCACGACCGCGCCGCGGTGCGGGTCCACGATATCGGCCTGCGGCTGCACCGGAACGGAGCGGGCGAGACCGGTTTCGAGGTGATCGTGGCGGTGGGCTCGGACGCACGCCGTTCATCGGCAAGACCATCAAGCCGTTCCTGCCCAAGCGCGACCTCCTCAGCTACGTCGAGGCGATCCTGCGCACCTACAATCAGTATGGCCGGCGCGACAATATCTACAAAGCGCGCATCAAGATCCTCGTGCACGAACTCGGCGCGGAAAAATTCGGCCGCGAGGTGGAAGAGGAATGGCAGTCGATCAAGGACGGCGCGCTTGCGCTCGATCCCGCCGTGGTCGCCGAGATCGCCGCGCGGTTTCGTTATCCCGACTATGAGCTGCTTGAGGACAATCCGCCCGAGTTGAGCAAGGCGCGCGCCGAGGACAAGCGCTTTCGCCTCTGGCTGGACAACTCGGTCGCCAACCACAAGCTTCCGGGCTACGCCATCGTGACGCTCTCGCTCAAGCCGGAAGGAGAGCCGCCGGGCGACGCCACGGCGCGAGCAAATGGATGCCATCGCCGACCTCGCCGATCGTTACAGTTTCGGCGAAATTCGCGTCGGCCATGAACAGAACCTCGCGCTGCCGCACGTCGCCCAGCGCGATCTTCCGGCGCTTTGGCGGGCGCTGGACGAGATCGGCGTTGCCACGCCCAACGTCAACCTGATCTCCGACATCATCGCTTGCCCGGGCCTCGACTATTGCAGCCTCGCCAATGCGCGCTCCATCCCGGTGGCGGAGGAGATCAGCCGCCGGTTCAGCGATCTCGACCTGGCGCACAACCTCGGACGGCTGCACATCAACATTTCCGGCTGTATCAACGCCTGCGGCCATCATCACATCGGGCACATCGGCATCCTCGGCGTCGAGAAGAACGGCGAGGAGTATTACCAGGTGACCGTCGGCGGCCGCGCCGACGAGGGCGCCGAGCTCGGCAAGATCCTGCGGTCCGGCCGTGCCCTACGGCGAGATCGCGGATGTGGTCGAGGACATCGCGGCCGCCTACCTCGAGCTGCGCGAGCGACCGGAAGAGCTTTTCGTCGATACCGTCAGGCGCCTCGGGGTCGAGCCGTTCAAGGAGCGCGTCTATGCCGCTCGTTAAGGCCGGACGCATCGTCGAAGATCGTTTCGTGCGGGTGCTCGACGACGCGCCGGTGCCGGAAGGCGTTCCGGTCATGTTGCCGGCCGCGCGACTCTCGCGGACGCGCGCGAGCTCGTTCTCCGCCAGGCGCCGACCGGCGTCATCTGGCCGAACGATCGCCGGATTGCCGAACTGGTTCCTTACCTCGACTGGATCGCGCTCGTGGCGCTGGTGTTTCCGACCTTCCGTGACGGCCGCGCGTACAGTCAGGCAAGGCTTCTGCGCGAGCGCCACGAGTTTCGCGGTGAGCTGCGCGCGACCGGTCAGGTGTTGCGCGATCAGCTCTTGTTTCTGCACCGCGCCGGCTTCGATGCCTTCGAGGTGACCAAGGACAAGGACGCCGCCGCATTCGCCGAGGCGCTGCAGCGCTACAGCATCTTCTATCAGCCGACCGGAGACGGAAGGCCGAGCGCGCTGAGAGCGCGGCTTTCCCGCGGATCATCATCGACGGTTCCGGAGCGCCGGGAACTCGTCCGGTGACTTTCGTATTTCGACGATCCGTGTAACTCTGCCGCTATGTCGAATTCGGTTGCAGACCCCGGGCGATCGGCCGCCGCGAAACCGCTCGTCGAGCCGGAATGGCTCGCCGAGCGTCTGAGCGAGCCGGATCTGTTGGTGCTCGATATCCGCTCGGTAGTCGATGGCGGTGGCCGGCAAGCCTATGAGGCCGGACACATCCCGGGCGCGATCCATACCGACTATGTGAACGACGGATGGCGCGTCACCAAGGGAATGGCTTCGGGCCTGCTTCCTGATCCCGCCGCGCTCGCCGAGCCTGCTGAGCCGCATCGGGCTCACGCCACGGCGGCATGCCGTCATCGTCTCGGCCGGCACGACAGCCGGAGACTTCAGCGCGGCCGCTCGCGTCTATTGGACGCTCAAGATCGCCGGCCACGCCAAGACATCCATCCTCTCGGGCGGCATGCTGGCGTGGGGCCGCAATGCAACGCGGCCTGTCGAAGCAGGGCCGGCGCCCGTCAATCCGCCGTCACCGCCCTATCCGATCAAGCTTGCCCCGGAGCTTCGCGCCGACGTCGGCGCCGTGGAACGCGCAATCGCCGATCAAACCGCGGTCCTGCTCGACAGCCGCGCCACGAACTTCTTCGAAGGCGGCGCGAAATCCCCGCAAGCCCTGCGGCCAGGGCGGCTTCCCGGCGCGGTGCAGCTCGATCATGTCATGGCCTTCGATCCCGCCGCGATGGCGTTGAAGCCCAGATCCGAGCTCGAAATGCTGTTCGCGGCCGTCCCGGCAACGCCGGTGATCAACTACTGCAATACCGGCCACCAGGCGGCGACCAACTGGTTTGTCCTTTCCGAGGTGCTCGGGCGTCCCGGGGTGTCGCTCTACGACGGCTCTATGTCGGAATGGACGGAAGATCCGAATCGCCCGGTGGCTGCGGGGCCTGCCGAGCCGTCATCTGACGGCGGGACCAATCGTTAGCATCAGATCCGGTACCAGCGCGGCGCACAGCGCCGCCTTGATTGGCGCGCATCGTCACGCCGTTCGTCGTCGCGCGGGCGAGCCGGCGCCGGTAGGTCGCTCAGCTCCAGACGCCCGCCGAGTACAGAATTGCGCCCACCAGAACCGCCAGCGCCATCGAGCCGACCATTCCGAGCCATTCCTTGTACGGTGCCGTGTCAGGCATCTCGATCTCGAAAGATCTCGCGCATCACACCACCCCTTCGATTGACTTGTGCAGCCCCGTGACCGCGATCATTCGTGCGCGGGAAATTGGCGGCAATTGTGGAGTGTGTGCCGCAATCTCCCAGAAAGTCCTAGGGTGTAGCTTTCCGGCCACAGAACGGAATGCGAATGCGTTCGTCGTCAGGCTTCACATCGCTCGGCGGGGCGCGGTCTGCAGCAATTCCTCGACCTGCTGCTTCCAGAACCTCGCCATGCCGGTGGTGCCGTGGCCGCGGGTGTCTTCGCTCGCCGGGTATCAGGTACATGCGGCCGTTCTTGATCGCGTTTGAGTTCGCGCTCCATGATTCCGAGTCTCGGGCGGATTGCGCTCATCGTCGGCGGAATTGATCGCCAGCAGTGCGGCCTGCACGCGCTCCAGGCCGGGCGCCGGGTTGTAGTCGCGCGAAGCGTCCCACTGGTACAGGAAGTCGTTGGCATCGGCCGTGAACGGCGCCGCCAGCCGCATCGTCGAGCAGTTTGTCGGCCTGCTCGCGCGTGGGCGCCAGCTTGTGATAGGCCTGTGTTCCGCCGCTGACGTGGCGATGCCGAAGAACACATTGGCGGCCTGCAGCGAACGCGGCTGCGTGGTGTAGTCGCCATTGTTCCAGGCCGGATCGTTGCGGATGGCGTCGATCAGCATGCGCCGCATCATCCAGTTGCGGCCGGACATCTCGGTGGGCTGCGACGCCATGGGCACCAGCGCATCCATGACAGTCCGGATAGTTCACGCCCCAGATCCAGGTGTGCATGCCGCCCATCGAGTTGCCCAGCACCAGGCGCAGATGGCGGATGCCCAGGCCTTCGGTCACCAGCCTGTATTGCGCGGCGACCATGTCGTCGTAATTGTATCTGGGAAACTTGGCGCGCAGGCCGTCGGAAGGTTTGGACGATTTTCCGGTGCCGATGGCGTCCGGCAGGATGATGAAGTACTTGCTCGCGTCCAGCGGCTGGCCGGGGCCGAACAGCTCGCCGGCGAAGCGCCGGCGACAGCATGGCGGCGCCGGAACCGGTGGTGCCGTGCAGGATCAGCACGGGCTCGTCCGGAAGGCGCGCCGACGGTCGTGTAGTGCAGGCGCAGTTCCGGCATGACCTCGCCGGTGTGAAAGCGGAAGTCGCGTGCGATCCAGTCACCTTCCTTCGGCGCCGGATAATCCGCGCGCCGCAGCCGCGAGCGCGATCAGGCACAGACACACGATCGTCGTTGGCTTCAGCAACAAGCCCAGAGTTTTCATGTCGATCTCCGTGGTAGAAGCCGATGCAACAAGGAGGGTTGCAAGCGGGATATTTTGCTGGCGCGCTCCCGCACAATCTACCACGGCGGCGGAGCGCGGAAACTCCCGCCGTCGTGATGTTGCAAGACCGCGGCGGGTGAGCCACGCGCTGGCCCGGCGTGCGGCCGCGATTCTGCCGAGTCGCAAGCTTCGAGTCATCGGCAGCGCCTGCAATGCGCGTCGGACCCATGCCTCGACCAGCCGGTTCACGGTCAGGGCCTTTTTCGCAGGCGGAGGCGGCGCCGGCGCTCTCCGGCCTCGACGATCCGGCCACTTCACTGGCACCGCAGCAGATCGGTCAGCCGCTTGCTTGCCGACAGTTGTTCCATCTCGAGCACGGCCTCGATCAGCGCTGCCTGTTGCGTCTCGCGTCATCGCGGCACCCGTGAGCTTGCGGAACTTGTCGATGATCTCGTCCGCCGTCGCGAACGACTGTTCGCTGCCACGCGGCGCCTCCCGGGTCTCGATCTCCAGCGAGCCGTCGCGGAATCGGACCTCGACCCGCACCTTGTGCCGGAAGGCCGAGCCCAGCGCGGTGATGGCGGGGTCGTGAACCACTTCGACCTTGCGCGACAGTTCGATGCGCGCGCGATCGGTGACTGCATCGGGCTCTGAACTGATCGACGAAGACGTCGCCTTCGATCAGCAGGGTCGCAACGCAGAACGGCAGGTTGAGCTGCGCCGAGGTCAGACCCTCGGGTCGGTACGGCCAGCCGACGTGATCGACCGTTACCTGCGAACCGTGGACCACGATCTTGTCGACCTCGGCCGGCGTGAACGGGCGCCGGCGCTGAATGTCGCGAATGGCGTCGAGCGTCGTGTGATTGCTGCCGACGCAGGAATAGAACTTGAGCGAAATGCCCATGGTCTCGAACCTCTCGCCGAGCCCGGCGCTGAGCTGGTCGAGATCGAAGCGATCCTGCGAGCGCGAGAACGTCGTGCAGAAACCGCCATAGGGCGCCTCGAACACATCGACGATGCCGGTGAAGCCGTTGCGCGCGAGCAGCGCGCCGTAGAGCCCGCTCTGCGACGCCCGTCCGGCATGCATGCGCTTGACCATGGCGCCGTATTGCGCCGCCATCAGCCCGGCAGATTGGGTGCCTGCGATGCCGAGCGCATGCACCGTTTGCTCGGCGGAAAGTCCGCAAACCGCGGGCGGCGCCGGCGGCGGCCGAGTAAACGCCCACGGTCGCGCCGGAGTGCCAGCCCTGGCCGATATGCTCCTGCCCCATGCACCGTCCGACGCGCGGGCCGATTTCGTAGCCGGCGACGGCGGCGGTGAGAAAGTCACGTCCGCTAAGGTCGGCATGGCTCTCCGCGACTGCGATCAGCGCGGGCAGCGTGACGGCGCCCACGTGCAGCACGCCCTGGCGGTGAACGTCGTCGAGCTCGAAGCCCTGCACCTGCGTGCCGTTGATCAGCGCGGCATGCGGAGAAGAGAGCGAAGCGGCGTGCCCCAGACCGACGTGGTGCGGGTCGCGTCCAAGCTTTCGAGCGTCGTCCGCAGGATGCGGCACCATTCGAGCTGCGCGCCGTAGATCGCGCAGCCGAGCGAATCGAGGATCAGCAGCTTGATGCGCTCGATCACCTCCGCGGGAATCCGGTCGTAGCTGAGCGTGGCGACGAATTCGGCGATGCTGCGGGTGTGCGCATTGTCTGCGCCGGAATGGTCGCTCATGAGAAGAGAAGCCTCGCGATGGATGGCGGAGTCACGATGGGCCGGCCGCTACGCATTGTGCTTCGACGTCAAGCTGCACGGATTGCGATCCAATCGAGGTCGGTTTCGCGTTCCAGGTTCTGCAGGCGATCGAACATTTTGCCCATGTCGTCGGCGGTGCAATGGCGGGTCAGGAGCAGGAACTTCTCCCTGCAGCTCGTCCCGGTCGAGCGGCTGCTCCGGCGTGCCCTTGAAGCCGGTCACCGACCGCCTCAGCACGCGGCCATCCTTCAGCGTGACCGTGACGGTTGCGGCAAGAGGCGTCGGGCGGTCGTCGTCGATCGTAATGGCCACCCGCTCGCACAGCGACCGGATCCGCGGGTCGCGCAACGCCGTTTCGTCGAAGGAGCGCGGGTCGCGCGGGTCGCGGACATGGGCGAGCGCGACGCAGAACGGGATGCTGTATTGCGCCATCATGATGTCGGCGGGAGAGGTGATGTTGTTGACTCTCGCCATCTTGTCGTTGCCGGCGATGTGGATCGAGGCGACGTCGGCGCCGTCATAGCCGTGCTCGGCCCGCAGATCAGGATCGCCTGCACCGAGGTGTGCGCGGTGATGTGGCAGGGAAAGCGCTTGAGCATGATCGAGCGCGTCGCGTAGCTGTCGCCGAGGCCGCGGGTGAGCTCGCCTGCATCGATACGCGTCGCCGCAGAACACGCGCAGGAACCCGAACTCGCCTTCGAGCACGCTCACCGGACCGGTGAAGCCGTCGGCCGCCAGGCTGGCGGCGAGCACGCCGCTTTCGGCCGCGCGCGCCGAGATGGAGACGCTTGACCATGGCGCCGGTGCCTGAGCGGGCGAATTCCATCAGCCCGCAGGAGAGCGATCCCGCGACGCCGAGCGCGTTTTGCATCTGCTCGACGTCGAAGCCCATCAGTCGCCCGCAGGCGATCGCCGCCCCGAAAGGACCGGTCGTGCCCGGCGCGTGGAAGCCGCGGCCCTCGTTGCTGTGATGCGTCGCGCGCCCGATGCGGATCATGACCTCGGCGCCCGCAAGGAAGGCGGTGATCAGCTCGCGTCCGCCGATGCCGCGCTCCTGCGCCACCGCCAGGCCGGACGCGAGCAGGGTTGCGCCCGGATGCACGCCGGTGCTCGGCCAGGTGAGATTGTCCATCTCGAAGGCATGCGCGAGACAGCCGTTGGCCAAGGCGGCGGATGGGGCATGCACCCGTGCCCCGCCGGGTCCGAGAATGCGGCTCTTGCCGCCGGCGCCGTTTTTCTCCGCAAAAGCCACGACGATCCGGCTCCAAGGCAGATCATAACCGTAGATGATCGTGGCGATCGTGTCCGTGATGCATTGTTTGGCACGCTCGATCACGTCGGAGGGGAAATCCTCGTACCGACAGGACGCAGCGTAATCCGCGACTTGCACCGTCTCTTTCGCCATTTGCAAAACCTACCTCGGGGTCCGGCGGGAGTGGATCGCTGCTGCCGTCCAAGCTAGTGTCCCGATTCCGAAGTTCGCACCCTCGCGGCATCCAGTGATGCGAACTTCGGGATCAAAGGGACACTAGCAACTTTATGATTCTAGTGCGGTCTTTGGATTTGAAGGTCCCAAACGAGGCCGCGGCGATAATAGTAGGAACTTCAAATCCACCGCACTAGGATGGTCGAGCCCGCCGGTTGCTGAAGAAGTTGCGCCCGGCCAAGCCAATAACACCAGACTGCTTCCCGGCCCAAGGAGAAACGTCCGTGAAACGCTTCGCGCTCGCGTCGGCCCTTCTGTTGCGGAATGCTGGCCTCCGCTTCGGCACAGGGGTGCCGCCGGGATATCCGGCGGATTACCAGGCGATCATTTCGGCGGCCGAGCAGGAAGGCAGCGTCGCCGTTTATTCCGCGACCGATCCTGCCAGCGCCGATCTCTTGCTCAAGGATTTTCGCGCGCTCTATCCCAAGGTGCAGATCAGATATTACGATCTCAACTCGACCGAGATCTACAACCGCTATCTCAGCGAGACCGCGGCCAATGCCGAGACTGCCGACGTGCTGTGGAGCGGATCGATGGATCTTCAGCTCAAGCTGGTGGCCGACGGTCACGCGCTGACCCACCACTCTCCGGAATCGGCAAAGATGCCGAAATGGGCGGTGTACGAGGATCGCGCCTGGGGGACGACGTTCGAGCCGCTGGTGATCGCATACAACAAGCGGCTGTTTCCGGCGGACGCCGTCCCGGCCTCGCACGGCGATCTCCTGCGTCTTCTCAAGGAGCGCCCGCAGCTTCTCGCCGGCGGCAAGCTGACCTCGTACGACCCGGAGAAGAGCGGCTTCGGCTTCCTGCTCATGACGCAGGATGAGAAATACTTTCCGCAGTTCTGGGAGCTCGCCGCCGCCTTCGGACGCGGCACCGGGCGCTTCTATCCCTCCAGCGGCACCATGATCGAGCGGATCACGTCCGGCGAACATCTGCTCGGCTTCAACGTGATCGGATCCTACGTCGTGCTGCGGCAGAAAAAGGATGCCGACCTCGGCCTCGTTTATCCGAGCGACTACGTGCTGGTCATGTCGCGGGTGGCTTTCATCCCAAAGAACGCCAAGCGTCCGAATGCGGCAAAGCTGTTCATGGATTATTTGCTCTCCGCCCGCGCGCAAAAGCTCATGGCCAACCAGTCGATGCTCGTTCGCGCTGCGTGATGATGTCGAGGGCCGTACTCCGCGGGTGCGCTGTCGAAGGAGCTCGGCAGCCGCCTCAAGCCGATCCCGGTCGACATGAGCCTGCTCGCCGCGCTGGCGCCGGCCAAGCGCCTCGCGATGATGCGCAAATGGCAGGAAACCGCACGCGCGCAGTAACGTCGATGATAGTCCCGCGCGTCGATCCGCGAGCATGATCTGGCTTCGCCTGCCGACGGTCGCGATCCTGGCGGCGGTGGTCCTGCTGCCGGTCGGGGTGGTCGTCCATCAGAGCGTCCTCGACGAACCATTTTTCTCGCCTGCGGCACGGCTGAGCCTCGCATCCTATGCGTTTGTTTTGAGCGAGCCGGACTTCACGCGCGCCTTTGTGACCTCGATCATCCTGGCCGCCGGAATGACCGCGATCGCCGTGCCGCTCGGCGGACTGCTCGCCTTTCTGGTCGTGCGCACCGACCTGCCGGCGAAGCGCGTGATCGAGCCCGCGCTGCTGGTGCCGATCGTGCTGTCGCCGATCGTCATCGCGTTCGGCTATGTGGTCGCCATCGGCCCGGTCGGCTTCGCATCGCTGGCGGTCAAGGATCTGATCGGCTTCGTTCCGTGGAATCTGTACTCGCTGACCAGCTTGATCGTCATCGCGGGGCTCACCCATGTGCCGCACGTCTATCTGTTTTCATCGGCCTCGTTGCGCAAGCTCAACCTCGAACTGGAGGAGCAGGCACGCATCCTGGGCGCCGCGCCGTGGCGCGTCGCGCTGACCATCAGCTTGCCGCTGGTCTGGCCGGCGCTCGTCTACAGCGGTGTGCTGATCTTCTTCCTGGGATTCGAGCTGTTCGGACTGCCGCTCGTCATCGGTGATCCCGCCAACGTGCTGGTTCTGACCACCTATTTGTTCAAGCTGACGAATATTCTGGGTACACCTCGTATCAGCTCATGGCCGTGGTCGTGGTCGCGATCGCGCTGGTGACGCTGCCGCTCGTCTACTTTGCAGCGCCATCTGCTGCGGGTGGCGGAGCGCTACGTCACCGTGGGCGGCAGGGGCGGCCAGTCCGGGCCGCTACGCCTCGGCCGCTGGCGCTGGCTTGCGCTCGCCGGCATCGTCGTCTGGCTGACGATTGTCATCGGCCTTCCGCTTGCCGGCGTCATCCTGCGCGCCTTCGTCAGCCGCTGGGGCGAGGGCATCAATCCGTTCGACACGCTGACGCTGCAGAATTTTCGCGATCTCGCCGAACACCCGAACCTGCTCCGGCAGCATCCTCAACACGTTTCTGCTGGCGACCGTGGGAGCGGCCGCCTCGGTTGCGGCCTATGGGCTGATCGCGCTCGTGACCCATCGCTGGCGCAGCCGCTTCGTTGCCATGGTCGACTATCTCGTGCTGTTGCCGAGGCCCTGCCGGGGCTCGTCGCCGGGCTTGCGTTCCTCTGGGTCTTTCTGTTCGTGCCATATCTCGGGGTCCTGCGCAGTTCGCTGGTCGGGATCTGGCTTGCCTACAGCGTCGTGTGGCTCGCGTTTGGACTGCGACTGATTTCGGCCTCGTTGTCGCAGATCGCGCCCGAGCTGGAGGAGGCCGCGCGGATCGCGGGGGCGGGACCGGCGCGGGTCGTGCGCGACGTGACGGTACCGCTGATCCGGTTCGGGCTGGTGAGCTCCTGGCTGCTCTGCTTCATGATTTTCGTGCGCGAGTATTCCACCGGCGTCTATCTGCAGGGACCCGGCACCGAGGTGCTGGGCGCGCTCATCGTGTCGCTGTTCGGCGGCGGGTCGCTCGAGCTGGTGGCGGCGCTGTCGGTGGTGAACGTCGCTCTGGTCGCGGCCGGCCTGGTGCTCGCGCTGCGGCTCGGAGTCCGGATGTGATGCCTGCTTTAGTTTGCGAGCCGTAGCGCCGCATGCAGGAGCACGGCGGCGCCGGCTTGCAGATGCTCGGGCTTCGTATGTTCGCGTACATTATGGCTCAGCCCGCCGACGCTCGGTACGAAGATCATGCCGGCCGGGCAAAGCCGCGCCATCATTTGCGCATCGTGGCCGGCGCCGGACGGGAGCCGGCGGCAGGGGAGACTGAGCTGCCGTGCCGCGGCTTCGACCAGCGACACCATCTCGACGGGAAACGCGACTGGCTCGAACCGTGCGAGACTGCGTGTCGAGATTGCGACCTGCTCCTGCGTGGCCAGGCGATCGATAAAGTCGGCAAGTCGCTGCTCGGCCTCCTGCAGCCTTGCTTCGTCGGTGTTGCGCAGGTCGACGGTGAGGACCGCCTCGCTCCGCGACCACGTTCACGAGATTGGGGTAAATCTCGATGCGCCCGACCGTGCCGCGCTGATCGCCGCCCATGTCTTGCGCGAGCCGGCGCACGAACAGTGCGATCTCGCTGGCGGCGTAGGCGGCGTCCCGCCGCATGTGCATCGGCGTCGTGCCGGCATGCGCTGACCTGCCCGTGATTGAAACTTCCGTCCATGCCAGCCCGGTAATGCCCTCGGACCGCGCCGATGACAAGGCCTTCATCCTCCAGGATCGGGCCCTGCTCGATGTGCAATTCCAGATAGGCGTGCGGGGTGAGCCAGCCCGGCTTCGCGGCGCCCACATAGCCGATGCGGCGCAACTCTTCGCCGACCGTCGCGCCGTCGATGCCGCGGATCGCGTAGGCGTCATCGAGCGCGAGTCCGCCGACATAGACCAGGCTGCCCATCGCATAGGGTGGAAAGCGCGAGCCCTCTTCATTGGTGAAAGCCACCAGCGCCAGCGGGTCGGCGGGTGACGACGCCGGCATCGTTGAGCGCCTCGGCAGGCTTCGAGGCCGGCGAGCACGCCATAGAGACCGTCATAGCGGCCGCCGGTGCCGACCGTGTCGACATGCGAGCCGAACATGACGGGCGCGCTGTCCTCGCGCCCGTCGCGCACACCGATGATGTTGCCGATGGCGTCGATGGTGACGGTCAGGCCGAGCTCGCGCATCCATCGCACGAGCAGGTCGCGCCCGGCGCGATCGTCGTCGGAAAGCGCGAGCCGGCAATCGCCGCCGCCGGCCAATGCTCCGATCCGATTGAATGCGTCGAGCCTGCCGAGCAGGCGATCGAGATCGATCCGAGGCGAAGCCGTCATTCCGCGCGTCCAAGCTCGATGGGAAAATGAGCTCAGCCCACCGCACCGGCGCAAGCGCAGCACCGTCGGCGCGTGCGAACGAGAATGCCGGCGCCGGCGTTCGCAGGCAACAGGCGAAATGACCGTGTTCGATCACCACCGGATCGGGAACGGACGCCCGGCATGGCCTCGATCGCGCGGCTGCAACGGGGCGCAAACGCGCAGCCTGAGCGCAGATTGGCGCGAGGTCAGGAGGCGAGCCGGGCCCCGCCAGCCGCTGTCAGTCTTCGATCGCCAGCTTGGCGTCGCGGATGACTTTTGCCACCGCTCGGTATCCCGGTGGATGTCTTGCGCGAATTGCTCCGGCGAACCCGAAATCGGTTCATAGAGGTTCGGCGTCAGAAATCTGTCGCGAAAGCCGCGATCCGCGAGGATGTGCTGGATCGCGTTGTTGATCTTGACGACGATGTCCCGTGGCGTTCCATTTGGCGCGAACAGACCGAACCAGACGAGCGCGGTAAAGCCCGGCAGGGTCTCGCCGATCGTGGGCAACTCGGGAAACTGGATCAGGCGCTCGCGGCTGCCGACGCCGAGCGCTCGCAGCTGGCCCGCCTTCCAAGGCTGCACGATCAGCCCCGTGCTGACGAACATCATCGGGATGTGGCCGGCGATCACGTCGGTGAGAGCGGGCGCGGCGCCCTTGTATTGCACGGCGTTGAGCTTCGCTCCGGTCATGGATTGCAGCAGCTCCATGCTCAGATGCGGCCCCGAGCCGACACCCAGGCTGCCGTAATTGAGTTCGGGTTGTCCTTGGCCGCTGCGATCAGATCCGTGACATTCCGCACGGCGAGCGACGGATGCACGACCAGGGCCTGGCTGATGCTGACGAGGCCGGTGACCGGGACGAAATCCTTTGCCGGATCGTAGGACAGCTTGCGATAGAGATAAGGATTGACGGTGAAGGTGTGTTCGGGGGTCAGCAGGAGCGTGTAGCCGTCGGGCGCAGACCTTGCGACCGCCGTCGTCCCGACCTGGTTGTTGGCGCCGCCCTTGTTCTCGACCAGGACCGGCTGACCCCATTCCTCGGTCAACCGCTGCGCCAAGGCTCGCGCGATCACGTCGGCCGCTCCCCCTGCCGCCAACGTTACGACGATGGTGACCGGTTTGGTCGGATAGGCCTGGGCATGCACCGGGGTTGCAAACAGCCCGATGCATGCGAGCGTTACGGCGGTGCGCAGTCCTTTCATCGAGTCGTCTCCCTTTGCCATCTCTTATTGTTGTGTGGTCGGCCTGCGGCGCGATCTTGTTTGTTGGCGCCGCCGCTTGCCTGTCCGCCGCGCGTCCTGGCGCTCCTGCGGTTGATCGGGAGGTTGCGGGGATCAACCGCGTCCGGCGGGCTCGAATCCCAGCGACAGCCAGGCCTCCCGTTGCGCGGGCGCGGTCAGCATTGCGATGAACCTGCCGGCCGCCTCGCGGTTGCTGCTCCCCGTCATGATCCCGGCGGCATAGGCGGTGGCGTTTTGAATCGGCGCCGGCAGCGGCCCCACGGCCTTGACGGCCTTCATCGGCACGATCTCGCTGAGGAAGGTCGATCCGATCTCCGCATCGCCCGCCGAAACCTTGTCGACCACCTCGTCGCCGTTGACGCACAGCAGCGCCTTTTGCCGACCGCCTCGGCGATGCCGAGACGTCCGAGCAGGCCGACGAGGAAGATGCCGGACGTGCCGCCCGCCTTGGGGTTGGTGTAGGCGACCGAACGCGCCTTGAGCAACGTCTGCTTGAAGCTGTCTGGCGTCGATATGTCCGGCATAGGCGTGCCGGCGCGCACACAGATGCCGGTCAGCGTGCGGCCGAGATCGATGCAACTGCCCGCGACGAGCACGCCTGCCTGCTCCATCTGTGCGATTGCCGGCGCCGTGCCCATGACGATGTCTGCGGTCTCGCCATCCCTGAGCCGCTTCTGCACTCCGCCGATCGTGCCGAAGACGAATTCGACCTGGTCGCCGGTGTCGCGTGTGAACTTGGGAGCGAAGTCGGTGGCGACGTATTTTATCGCGCCGGCGGACAGAACCTTCAGATGGACGGCGGAACGTGCAGCGCTCGCGGCGGACGCCATCGGAAAATCCTCGCTCGGGCCCTTCGCCGTCCATGCTATTGAACGCGGGCAATGGAAACTGCTTATGGCGTCATGGTCGCCGCTGTCAAACCTTGACCGACGAAAGAGACCGGACACTGCAATCGTGCGTCGAGACGACGCGGGGCGCACCTGGACGATTCCAGGTTGTACCGATTGGCGCCCCGCGCCGGCGTTCGGTTTGTGTATTTTGACGAACCGGGCTCACCTTGCTCGAAATGGGTCAGCGGGGGCGCAACGAGGTCCATGAAAACCCGAACTGAACGGAGAGGCAGCGATGGCTCGCAGCAGCATCTATGTCGATGAGATCGCGCATCAGTCGCCCATCCCCAACGCGAGCCGTATCGGCAATATCATCGTCTCTGGTCTTATCCGGGGAGCGGATCCTTCCACCGCCAAGCTCGCGGCCACGCTCGAGCAGCAATGCGCGTTCATGTTCCTGCACATGCGGCAAGCCGTCGAGCCGGCGGCGCCACCCTCGAGGACATCGTCGAAGGTGACGGTTTGGATGAAGGAGCTTCAGCGCAAACCGGTCAACGATGAATGGGTGAAGATGTTTCCCGATCCGGCCTCGCGGCCGGCCCGCCAGATCATGGAGGTCCCGATGGAGGCGGGCGTGCTGGTGCAGTGCGATTTCATGGCGGTGATCGAGATCGTGAAAATGAACTTTGGGATCACGCTTTCGAACCGCGGGTGCTGGTCGGGCTTTGCAGCGCGCGCGATCTTCTCGTGCTGGCGGACGCGGTCGAGGGATGTGCCGCGATGGATCTGGTTTGGTGCGGAGACGCGCTGTTCGTGAACCGTCGCGTCGATGCATTGACGCTGCTCGCCGCCGTGGCCGGGCGGACCGAACGGGTGCTGCTGGGCCCCGCCTGCATGGGATCGTTCGCGCTGCGCAATCCCCTCGTCTTTGCCTATGAATGGGCCTCGCTCGATGTGCTGTCGAATGGCCGCACCCGCCTGGTCGCCTGCGCGGGCGGAGGGGCGGGTCCCCTGTGGGAGGCGGAGAGCGCCGCGATGAACGTTGCGCCGGGAGAGCGACGCAAGCGGATGATCGAGAACATCCATGTCCTTCGTCATCTCTGGACCAAGGACAACGCGCCGTTCGCCGGACAATTCACGAATTTTTCCAACGTGACGCTCGAACCGAAGCCGGTGCAGTCGCCGTGTCCGATCTGGCTGGCGACGAACGCCGAGCGGCTGTCGAAAGGGACAAGCCGATTCCGGCGGGTCGGACGTGGCACTCACGCGCGTCGGCACGATCGCGGACGGATGGATGACGCATTCGGTCAGCCCGCAAGGATTCCAGCGCTCCTGGGATTTCATTCTGCAGGCCGGCCGTGATCATGGCCGCGACATGTCTGACTTCGACAATGTTCTCTATCACCACATCAACGTGAATAACGACAAGGCCGCCGCGCTGGCCGATCTCGAAGACGTTTCTCGATCTCTATTATTCCGCCGATTACAGCAAGGAGCGCCTGGAATCCTGGCTGACCTACGGTTCCCCCCGGGAGTGCATCGCGCACCTCAGACAATTCAAGGCGTCTGGTTGCCGGCGCATCACCTTTCGGATTTCGACCATGGGCGATCCAATGGAACAGTTCCGGCGCGTCGCCGAAGAGGTGCTGCCGTTCGTCAACCAGCGACGGAGCGATCGGATCGCGCCGCGGGACTGCCATCCTTGACGGGGCCACGGCGAACGCCACCGATCCCGCTTTCATCGCCGTCCCGCACGGAACGTCGGATCGCGTTCCCGGTTGATATGGAAAGTCGGAAATCCGCATCCGCGGCTTTCGCCATCGCAACCGGGAGAAAACGCCATGAAAACAATCACATTGCTGCTGGGAGCTGGCGCTCTCGCGGCGCTATCCGCGGGCACAGCCGCCGCGGGACCCTGCACGACAGAGATCGACAATGTCACCAAGCTGCTCGCCCTCCACGGATGCCGGCGCAGGACCGACCGCGGGCGGAGCGAGCGCGACCACGGGTCAGCATCCGCCGAGCGCGACCATGGGTGCGGCCGATACGAGCACGGCGGCATCGTCTGCAGCGGCGCAACCGGGGCAACCGCAGCATCCGCCCACGGCGGCAATGAACCAGGCAACGCAGAGCGGTGGCCCGCCTGCGCAAGCGGGCGCCGGCGCACGCGAGCAGCATCCCCCGACCGCGGCCATGGGGCAGGGCGACGCAGGGCGGCGCTGCTCGCCGCAGGACGCGGCGAGTCAGAGCCGCGGCGGCTCCACGGCGGCGCAGCAGGCGCAAGGTGCGCGCCGGCCGGCGGCCGAGAACCTTGCCTCGATCCAGGCCGCACTGAGCGAAGCACGCGGGCTAGATCGGGCCGGGAAGGAATCCGAGTGCATGGACGCCATCCAACTGGGCGAAACGGCTCGCCGGTTGATCGACACGCGCTGGCAGCTCCGGCGCCGGCTCCGGACGCTCTTGCACCCTTCGAGACGGCCCGCAAGTCGGCTGTAGCCGACTTGCGCGGGTGTCGGGTGTGGGCCGACACCCTAACGCAAAGGAGGTCCATGCTTCAGGATGATTTGGACGCGACCTCTGCGTAAACCCCATGGCCGAACTCGGAGGGGTGGCAGTCGGTAGGAGTTGAGCACATTCTCAATGCGTCTTCACGGGAAAGAGAAATAAAATCGGTGGTGTTGTGAATCTCGGCACTTCGTCACGTTACGCAAGCTGTCCAGCAGCTTGCGGCCACGGTTGTCGAGATCGAACTCCCGCCCCTCGCTGATCGATTTCCCCAAAGCCAGATGGACAAAGACATACGGTACGCCGGAACCGACCACACCCGCGACGTCAGCCATGAATTTCGGATCACTGCGGTAATCGTCGTACGTCACCTGTGGATTTGTTGATGGCAAGAGGGTGCGCCACTGCGATCGGAACGCGTTCCGGTAGCGGACGAGATCATACACGTACGACGCCTTAAGATCGAAGAGGCTGGCCTGAGGAGTGCCGTTCTTGATGACAATGTCCCGATGCTTCGTGATGATCTTTGTGCAGCACCGGATCATTTCTCTGTTCATCCGGCGATTTTTTCAGCTGTTGCTCGCACCACTCTGGGAGTGGCGGAGGCCAGAACGATCATTGAGTCCGCCGCGTTTTCCGGGTCTGGGCCTGAGAGTTCTCGAGGGAAGAGTAGAGCCGCACGTCGTCACCGGTGCCGACCATCGTGCGCCAGTATCGTGCTCGTTCCAGGGCGGGACCGTTGAAGGCAAAGAGCATGAGCGATGGGCGCAGTTC
>ERZ1370068.4743-contig-3798_pt1 | contig 88147 bp, 148 predicted proteins | sample MGYA00561227_ERZ1370068 | MGnify/ENA primary metagenome ERZ1370068 (study PRJEB38410, sample SAMEA6850437) | metagenome | study: Metagenomic assessment of the ecological functions of the soil: analysis of the soil microbiota associated with the...
GCCTCGACCACATTCTCCCGAACGGTGCCATGCGGCGCGAGATCCATATCTGATCAGGTTTTTTCGTAATCAGGTTCGCAGCGGTCGAAAAATACGGCAACTGAGTTGTAGGTCGGAACTACATCACGAATACCTTCAATTCCAGAGTATTGGATGCCATCGGCCAGGCGAATTGCATGGCGAAGCGACCGGCTGCGTGGATCGACCCGCTCGTCGTGAAGACTCCGACAGCGAGCGTGGGAATCACCCCCTCGCGCGAGAGGCGAAAGCCTGCCGTTGTCACGCGAGAGCCTGCAACAGCTTCCGGTGAACACCGCCGAATCCGCCGTTCGACGCTGAAGCTGATCAGAATGTCGCCTCCTCGATGTTCGCGGACGATGGCATTGACGATGTCGTCGATCGAGTCCGCCTCGCTGAGGCGGATTGACCGCGATCGCGCAGGTTCCGAACCAGCGCCGGAACCGATAATCGTTCTTCTTCAGGCAACTTCGACCGAAATACCGGCGCAATCAGCACCTCGTCTGCCGCGCGCGAACGCGCGCGGCGAAGTCCTCCTGAAACACGCGGCGGCACGATCGAGGCCGAGCGCGGCTCGAAAACGGCCCAGATACGAGCATGTCGGGTGCGACGCCCGCACGCCGGCCAGCGTTTCAGCGACCGCCGTTGGATGATGGGCGAAGTCGTCGTATGCACCGTGACGCCGTCCAGCCGTTCCGATCACTTCGAGACGCCGCTTGACGCCGGCGAATAGCTTGCAGCCCGTCGGCGATCCGCTCGGCGCTGATGCCGACTTCCGGTCGCCACGGCAATGGCCGCCAGGGCGTTCCGCGACGTTGTAGCGCGCCAACGCAGCGGCACCTCGAATCCGCCGAACGGTATCGCCGCCGCCTGACGGCGGAAACGAGTCGATTTCGCCCGTCGCGCTCGAGGTCGTGGGCCTGCCAGTCGGCGCCTGTCGCCAGTCCGAACGTCTCGACACGCGAGACGACTGCCGTGCCTCTCAGCGAAAGCTCCGGCGCTGTCGGCGCCGAGCAGCGAGCAGCCCGCGCCGCGGCACGAGGTTCACGAGGCGTCGGAACGCGAGCGTGACCGCCTCGAGGTCCGCGTAGATGTCCGCGTGATCGAACTCGATGTTGTTGACGACGGCGATGTCGGGCAGGTACTTGAGGAACTTCGCGGTCTTGTCGAAGAACGCGCTGTCGTATTCGTCGCCTTCGATGACGAAGTCGCGGCCGCTGCCCGATCCGGTAGCTCGATCCGTGCTCGCCGAAGTTCGCGGCGATGCCGCCGACGAGCACGCTCGGATCGACGCCGCCGTGCGTCAGCAGCCAGCCGGTCAGCGACGTCGTCGTCGTCTTGCCGTGCGTGCCGGCGATCACGATCGACCGCGCGCCCCAGAGGAAGTGCTCGCGGATCGCTTCGGGCAGCGAGCAGTAGCGGATCTTGCGATCGAGCACCTCCTCGAGCTCGGCGTTGCCGCGCGAAATCGCGTTGCCGACGACGACCAGGTCGAGGTCGGCTGGTGATGTGCTCGGCGCGATAGCCGCTCGAGCGCCGGAATGCCCTCGCGCGCGAGGAAATCGCTCATCGGCGGATAGACGTCCTGATCGGAGCCGCGCACGTCGAGACCCTTGCTGCTTCAGCATGGCGGCGAGCGTCGCCATCGCCGTGCCGCAGATGCCGATGAGATGAACGCTGCATCGGCTCACTGCACCGCCGCTCTCCTCGATGACGAGACGCGGCCGCGCGCCGCGCCGATCGACCCGGCACGACACGCCGAACGGCAGCGTCATCGCCGGACCGGTGGTGTGCCCGGATGGAAACCCGATCAGCGACCGGCCCGGGAAATCGGCGAACAGATCGCGCCATCGACCGCGCGCGCCGGTCAGGCTGCCGCCCGGCTCGTCGCACTTCGGCAGCTCGCCGATGACGACCGCCGACGCGCGCGCCAGGAAGCCCGGTCTGCCGCAGCTGCGTCACCATGCGATCGAGGCGATACGGCCGCTCGCCCACCTCGTCGAGGAACAGACACGCATCCCTGCGGCGGATCGAACGCGAACGGCGTGCCGAGCGACGCGGCAGCTGCGTCAGCGTGCCGCCGAACAGCACGCCGCTGCGCCTCGCCGCCGCGATCGACGTCTGCAGACCGCGCGGGCGCCAGCTCGCCAACCGGCTCACGGCGACAGAGCGCGCGCTCGAACGAGTCGCGATCGTAGCCGGCCGCGCCCTCGGCCAAGCCGGCCGGCCGAGCATCGGACCGTGAAACGCCACCAGTCCGCAGTCGCATCGTCAGAAACGTCAGGAGCGACGGTCAGATCGCTGTAGCCGATGAACGGCTTCGGCGCTGCGCGCATCTCGTCCGGGTCGAGCAGCGGCAGCACCTGGGCGCTGCCGTAGCCGCCGCGGACGGCGATCAGCTCGCGCAATCGTTGGATCCGCGCCACGCGCGCTGGATCGCGGCGCGACACGGCCGCTCGGCCCGCAGATAGCGCCGTGCCGCGCTCGAACACCGATGTCGTCGTAGACCGGCATCGAAGCCGAGGCGCTCGAATCTCGTCGACGCCGGCGATCGAACTCGTCGCGGTCGAACGGGCTGGCGGGAGCGACGACGGCGAGGCGATCGCCCGGGTCGAGCGCGCACGCGGCTTCCGCATCGCTGGCAGGCATGAAGCGCGCCATCTCGTCGGCGATCGCGCTGGTGCTCGTCGCGGCCAAGCCGCGCGCAGCGACCGTCCGGTGAGCGGACGCGCGACGGCGGACGCGGCCGTAGGAACCGCTCCTTCGCCCGCTGCTGCCGCGTCGAGCGCGTCCTCGACACGCGTCGATCGGCAGCCGTTCCGTCTTCGACGGCGTGGATCAGCGCTTCGAGCGCGGCCGACCTGCGTCGTCGTGATCGCCGCCGCAGATCAAGCACGCCGTCGCATCCCGCCTGCAACCGCCAGAACGGCGGCTGCCGGCACCGCGTAGTGCGCTGCCGATCGCCTTCATTTCGAGATCGTCGCTCAAGATGACGCCGTCGAATGCCGAGCTCGTCGCGCAGGAGTCCGACACGATCCGCTGGCGAGAGCGTCGCCGGCCGCTCTTCGTCGAGCGCGGGCACGAGGACGTGCGCCGTCATGATCGCGGCGACGCTGCGCCTCGATAGCCGCCTTGAACGGCACGAACTCGACGCTCCGCAGGCGTTCGATCGGGTGTTCGACCAGCGGCAGCTCGAGATGAGAGTCGGTGCTCGTGTCGCCATGCCCGGGAAAGTGCTTTGCCGCATGCCGCGATGCCCTCGCCCTTGCAGCGCGCGGACGATCGCGCGCCCAGCCGCGCGACGTCATCGGCGCTTCTCCGCCAGCGCGCGATCGCCGATCACCGGATTCTTCGGGTTGGTGTGAACGTCGAGCACCGGCGCGTAATCGAGCGTGATGCCGACGGCGCTGCAGCTCCGCCGCCAGCGCGCGCGGCGAAACGTTCCGGCGAGCGCGCGACGTCTCCGCTCCGCCCGAGCGTCGCCATCGGCGGCCACTCGGTGAACGGGCGCCTTCAGCCGCGCGACCGCGCCCGCCCTCCTGATCGACGCTCACCCAGAGCGGAAGCTCTGGCACCAGCCGAGCCGCTTCGTAGCACGAGCTCGGCGACCTGCTCCGGCTCCGCGATGTTTGCGCGCGAAGAGAATCACGCCGCCGAGGCCGAACTCACGGGCAAGCGCACGCAACTCCGACCGGCATCGCCTGTCCATCGAACCCGGCGATCAGCAGTTGGCCGATCTGGCGGCGACGCGAGCGGCGACATGGCGCACAGATTCTAACTCTCGAATTCGAGCCTATAATGCCGTCCGTGCCCATCGCGTCGTCCGCGCCGACACGCATCGATCTCGCTGGCGGCACTATCGACATCTGGCCGCTCTATCTGTTCCACGACGGCGCCACGACGCTGAACGCGGCGATCAGCTCTGCGCGCTCATGCACAGATCGACAACCGCGACCGGACGGCTGCATCGAGCTGCATCTCGACCGACACCGGACGTCGTGCCCTCGCCCGCAATTGGTCCGAGCTTGGCGAATCGCAGCGAAGTGCCGCTCCTGGCAGCCTGCCGCGCGGCACTATCGCATCGAGAGCGCGACGCTAACCACCCGCGGCGAGTCCCCGGCCGGCGCCGGTATCGCCGGATCGTCGGCGCTGACCATCGCCGCGTGTGGCGCGCTCGCCGCAATGGACCGGACACGTCGCGATCCGGAAGCGACATCCTGCAGATCGCGCATGAACGTCGAAGTGTCAGGTCCATCCAGGTGCCGACCGGCGTGCAGGATTACCGGCCCGCGTTGTACGGCGGAATCGCCGCGGTCGAGCTCAGGCGCCGACGGCGTCGGCCGCGTCGCGCTCGACGTCGACTCCGCGCCGAGCTCGAGCGTCGCATCGTCCTGGCCTACACCGGAGCGCCACGCAATTCCGGGACGAACAACTGGGAAATCACGAAGCGCCATATCGACGGCGATCGCCAGGTGTTCGACTGCTTCGAGCGCATCCGGGACACGGCCGCCGCGATGCGTGCGCGCGCTCGAGCGAGCCGACTGGGACGAGGTCGGTCGGCAGATCGCCAACGAGTGGGACCAACCGAAAGCGGCTCGCCCCGGTGTCACGACGCCGACCATCGACCGAGCTGATCGAACGCGCGCGGCCAAGGCCGGGGCGACGGCGGCCAAGGTGTGCGGCGCTGGCGGCGGCGGCTGCCTGTTCTGCTACGGACCCACCGCATGCGCAATCGGCGGTCGTAGCCGCCGTCGACGCGCGGCGCGCGCGTGCTCGACTTGCCGCATCGAGCAGCGAAGGGCTCAGCGTTGGATAATCCGGCCCATCGCCCGCATCCTTCGGCGAGATCGCCGATCTTCTGGAAATCAAGGGCGAGAATCCATTCAAGATCCGCGCATATCGAAACGCGCGCCGACATCGTCGCCAATCACCCGCATCACCTGGCCAGCCTGGACGCCGCGCGCCCTGCGTGAAATCCCCGGCATCGGCAAGGATCTGGCCGCGCGAATTCGCGAGATCGCGAGACAACGGCGAGTTGCGACGTATCATCGCGAGCTCGTTGCCGAATTCCCGCCGACGGTTTTCGATCTGCTTCACCTGCAGGGTGTCGGACCCAAGACCGTGTGCGATGCTCTACCGCGAACTCGGCATCGAGACACTCGACGAGCTGCAAGGAGCGGCCACCTGACGGCCGCGATTCGCGGCTACTCGCGGCATGGGCCCCAAGAAGGAAGCGCTCATTCTCAAGGCGCTCGAGGAGCGCAGCCGTCGCCAGGGCCGCCATCTCCTGCCTGAAGCGCACGAGGCTGCCGCGACGCTCAGTCGCATTTCTGCCACGAGCGCGCTCCGGCGGCCGACCATCGATCGTCCGTCGGCAGCCTGCGGCGCGGCTGCTGAAACGTGCGGCGACCATCGACGTCCTCGCCTCCGGCGCCGAACCGTCGCTCATGAACGATTTCGTGGCGTACCGGCTCGGTTGAGCGGGTGCTCGGGTCAAGGCGAGACCAAGTCCAGCGTGCTTCTCGCGCGGAGGCTTGCAGGCGGACCTCCGACTCGTCATCCGGCGAAGCCGCGGCGCAGCGATGTCAGTATTTCACCGGCTTCAAAGGCGCACAACATCGCGCTCCGCGATCGTGCGATTGACCTTGGGCTTCAAGCTGAACGAGTACGGACTGTTCCGTGTCGAGGACGAGTCGCGCATCGCCGGAGCGACGAGAAGAAGAGAGTCTACGAGGCGATCGGTCTCCCTGGATTCCGCCGCCGAGCTGCGCGAGGCGCGCGGCGAGATTGAGGCCGCAATCGAACGACGGCTTGCCCGGCTCATCGACCGTCGCCGATCTTCGCGGCGATCTCCACATTCGCACACTGTCGCCACCGATGGCAAAGACGACGTGCGCGGCCATGGCGGCGCAGCGGCCCGCCAAGCGGGACTCGAGCTATCTGGCCATCACCGATCACAGCGAAGTCGCTGACGATGGCCAATGGCTTGACGAGCGCCGTGCACTGGCGCATGCGAGCCGGCATCCGGGCGCTCGATGGCCAAATCGGCGGCGTCCGTCTGCTGGCCGGCGTCGAGTGCGACATCAGGCCGGACGGAACGCTCGACCTGGCCGACGACTGCCTCGCCGCACTGGATATCGTCGTCGCGCTCCATTCATTCTGCGTTCAACCGGATGACCGGCAACAGATGACGGATCGGCTTTTGCGGGCAATCGCCAACCCGCACGTCGATGTGCTCGGTCACCCGACCGGACGCAGGCTGCCGCGCGCGAGCCTTATCCTGTGGACATGCAAGCCATCGTCGATCGCGCCGTTTCGTGCGGCGTGGCGCTCGAGATCAACTCGCAGGCGCATCGCCTCGACATGAACGGACGATCACGCTCCGGCCTGGCACACGAGCGGGGCGCGCGCATCGTCATCCTCGAGCGACGCTCATTCACGGCAAGGCTTTCAATCGCTGCAGTGGGGCATCGTGGTCGCTCGACGGGCGTGGCTGGAAGCGCGCGACGTGCTCAACACGCTGGCGTTTACGGAGTTTCGGGCCGCCTCTTGCCGCCGAAACCGGCACGGTCAATGAAGCTCCGATTGCTTTCGTCCGACGAGAAGCTCGCCGAGATCAAACGTCTGCACGTACCAGACGACGCAGCGGACGATTCAGGTTGATCTCGCCAAGGCGCTCGAGCTGTTGAAGTCGATGCCGACCCGACGAGGAGCGTGAGCGGGCGGCCGTGTATATGGACGGACTGTCTCCAAATGCGATCGGACTGGGCTCGCCCGAAAAGAGGCACGCGTCGAAAGGGAGGCGCGGCAAGCGTTTTTGACAGCAGTCCAGAAACACTTATCTTCTGCTCGTCCCCGCCACGACATTTTCGCCGGGCTGCCGCTCGAAGCGACTCCGGAACATTTCGATCGACCGACAGCATGTTGAGATCGCGATCGCCCAATCGCTGGATCAGATTCATCGACAATGCGACTGGAGTCTTGGGGTTCTTCGCCAACGCCAGAACGACGCTGTAGTTTTTCAACCACGCCCGGTTGCTGCCAATCGTCCGCAGCACGTCCTCCGACACATTCGCCATGCGGGCGAAACTTTCGACTTCCGGCTCCGTCAGCATCGGACTGCTCAGCACCGCCGCGGCGATCATCTTGTTCGTATCGCGGATGAGAATCGCCCCGGATCTCCGCGCGTCCCCTTCATCGCTGCCTTCAGACGCTCGGTGAAGCTCATCGCCGCGAGCCGTTGCACCGCCGTCAGCTTGGCCTCATCCGTTTCCAGCGCCGCCGGCTCGGTTTCGGCCTCGACCAGAGGTTGATCCTGGTCTTCAACGGCTTCGATCGCCGGGATCTCGTCCGGAAACACGCCGCGGTCGGCAAAGAATTCGCGGAGGTTGATCGACACGTCGGACCGCGCGAGAAACTTCTTGAGTGCGGTAACCGGAATCTGGTTCAAGGTGCTGTCGGCGGTACGGCGGATCTCGGGATCGGTGTCCTCCAGCAGCCAGAACGAGAATGGCAAGCTGCTCGTGAGCGCGGGGAGCCAGCGCTCCTTGCGCGGCGAGCAACCGCACGTCGCGAGCGACCTCGCCGCGCTTGAAGAAATCAAGAAGTGGTGTGGGAGCCGTTCACCGTGAAGTGCATGTAGGTTCCAACGTTGCCGGGCATTGAATCTGGCCGTGACGACTTCCCCGGGTCTCCCGAGCGGCCTGGCCTGGATCCCGTTGAGCGTCAATTCCAGTGCGCCCGCATCGCCGGCGATCAATACCAGCTCCCGCTCCACATCGAGGGTTTCTCGCGCTCCGGCCTGAAACAGCTGCCTGAGAGCGACGCGGCCATCGACAGTTGCCGCGATCCAACACGGTCGGGTCGTGAGGAAGCTCACGACCAACCGATCGCTAGTATGCGATCCTCCGCACCGCGCTCACCTGCAGGACGCAGCGACATTAGAGTTCGCGTCCGAGCCGGACGTCGGCTTGCAGCCTGCTACCCGTCGTCGGCCCGCTGGATCCGGCGAGCGACTCGACACGTTCGATCTCACCGCGGTCGCTGGCCACAGGCGGAGGGATGGGTTGACGAGCGCGGCGGCTCTGATTTAGCCCGGGCTACATGAGCATGATGGCACTCGCGGCACTCCAGCCGATCAACTGCACCGACCGTCCGGGCGGCCCATCGCTAGCTCTCGAGCACTTCGTTCTCCTCGATTTCATTGGCACTCTGCAGTCCGACCGTCGCCGCGGCCGATGGGCGCATCGAAGGAGGAACTCACGAACAGCCGCTTCGGGATCGAGGCCCACCGCAGCCGCAAAGCCCCGGACAAAAGCGCGGCTGAAGATCCCGCCCGGAAGCGCTGATCCATCGTTCCGTTCGAGCGCCGGGGCACAACGGTTGGAATTTTCGTGATCTTCGTGATCTGAGCCAACGACAGGCCCCGGCTCTCGCGCGCCTCTCACGCAGCGCCCTGCCAAGATCCTCACGCTGGCCGGCGTCCGCTAACATTGCCGATCGATCGTATGTTAGAAGCGGAATGGGGCTGTCAAACCGAGCGCAAGCTCTTCGACTACACGTGACCATTGTTCTGCTGGGTGACGGCAGAAAGAGACTGATGGCCGCAAGGCCGGCCGCGCCTGTCGCGGCAACCTGATCGGCACGCTCGATGGTCATTCCTCCGATCGCCAGGACCGGAACGCGAACTGCGCGAACAACACCGGTTAGACCGTTCGTGCCAGGAGAACTGCTGACCTGCTGGCTTCGACCGAGTGGGAAATACGGTGCCTGCAATCAGATAGCTCGGTTCCATCGGCGTCCCTGGCCGCTTCCGTGGCATCATGCTACCGATCGACCAACGACAAATCCCGCCGGGACGATCGAGCGTACGCGCGGCAGGAGGCAATCGAATCAGCCGCGCAGATCGGACGCCGCCCGCACCGCTCGCAACAGCGATATCCACGATCGATCATTGACGAAAACACGCGTTGACGATGCCTTTAGCAATCTCGACGATAGTTGCCACCAGATCGACGAGCGCCGCCGACTCGAGATCGCGTTCGCGGACCTGGATGATGTCGATGCCCGCGTCTACCGCCTCCCGGCTCAGCTCGATGAGCCGTTCACAACTGCTGTCGCGAGTTGTCGGTTCCGATCAGGCGTCGACGGTCGGTCACGAGGCAGAGAACCGGTCGTTTAGATCGGAAATCACGAGGCATCGTGACGCCCGCGGCCGGCGAAAATCACGGCGAGATCGGCGAGCCCGCCGGGGAGATTGACCGAATCCGAGGCCGGTCACGGCGCCTCGAACGAAGTTGCTGGCAATGATCGGCCGCAGCGTCGGGCCAGGCGCGGCCAAAGTAGTTGCTGTCCCAGAACGCCGACCATGGAAGGACGATCAACAGGAGCCCGGACCTCCAGAAGAGAACGCGACGTGAGATCAGGCGGCGCGGATCAGAAGACTACCACTCGAGCCTGTGCCTTCGTTAGACGGCTGATGCGCGCTGACGGTCGCGATAGTCGCCGGCCCCGGCCTGCAATTCGAGACAGACGGCGAGCGCGCGTTCCACTTCGCCAATGGACTCCAGCGATACGGCCAACTCGTAAAACAGGGCGTGACCATCTTCGGCGCTAGGCGCCGGAGCCTCTGCCGCGCGTTCGAACCATTCAATCGCTTGTGACAGCGCGCCGCGATCGCAGTAGATGCGTCCGAGCGCCGCGGCCGCACGAAAACGGTGAATCGGGGCACGCGACGCCGCTTCGAGCGCACGAATTCCGTCGGTGACCTGGCTGGCCTCGGACAACGCCACGCCGCGCTCGTCATTATGCTCGGCCGCCTCGAGGCTCCATCTGATGCCTTGTCCCGGAGCTGGGCGAACACCTGCATCGATATCCAGGTTTTCCCCACCCGTTTCGTTCCGCGCAGGACGCTCGAGCAGCGGCAGACCCTGACTTTGACAGCGTCGAGCATGACCGTCAGGTCCACTTCAGCCTTCTGCGGAACTGTGTTCGTCGAGCCATCTTTCGATGTCACCGACGGCCTCGTCCAAATTCAGATCGATAGATGTCGCGCTACAGCTCAAAAACAGTCGGGTTCGGTCGCCGAAGCGCGGTCCAAGACAGGCTCTTCTTTCAACGAACCTTGCGTCGTGTCGACTGAAACAAGCCCCTCTTCGGCCTGCGGCGCGCTGGGCGAAATCGATCGTCGATGCTAGCTGGCGGGATTTCAGGCGGCTCATCGGTCATGTCGAAGGGAGCTCGCGTTCTGAGCTTCACGCCGGCGTCGACTGCTGGGCGCTGGTTGACTCAATCGGGTTGTTCCGGGAAATCCGCCGCGCCACGTTGACGCTCGACGGCCGGCCGCAAGAGCGCGAAACTGCTCGGCGGGTCGTCGCCAGTTCCCGCGCGCCCTGAATATCGTCGCAGGAAATGAGCGTGACGAAGAGCAGTTGGCGCATCTCGACATCGGTCGGGATAAATCTTCAGCACGTCAGTCAGTAACTGCGCCGCTTCCTTTTCGCGACCCTTCTCGGTGAGATCGTTGCTGATGGCTTTGAAATCGCTCACCGCACCGCCCACGTCGCCCAGGTCGATCCGCGCATAGGCGGAGGTCCGGCGCGCTTCGAAACTCCTTCACGTCGAGCGAACCGAGCCGCACGCGAATTTCCGCCGCACCACGGTGATCGCCTCTGGCCGAGCGGCGCTCGGAGTGCTGACTTGAGATACGCATTGGCATCAACCAGCAGATCCCTGGCTGGCTGCGATTTCTCCGGCCTGGGCCAATGCGTGATCGTCGTCGGGACGGATCCTGAGGACCTTCTTATCAGAGCAGCGGCCTTCGGCAGGAAACCCTGCCGCTGCAGATGGTCCGCAATTCTCACGAACTGTTCGACCGCTTTGTCGTTTTGTCCGGCGCGGATGTACAGGTCACCCAGGATATTCGCCGTCGTCCAATCTTCTGGTTGCTCGTCGACGATGCGTCGGTATTCCGCGATGGCCGCTTCCAACTTGCCTTGCTGAAGCAGTGTCTCGGCACGTCGCAGGATGGCGGCACGATCTATGGACACGGTGACGAAGCCAGCACGGAACTAGTCGATGGTATCAAACAGCGTCGGCGGCCGGAACGAACGCCGGTGCGCGTCCGAGTAGCCGAACCGTGCGACGGCGCTCGAGATGATCGGCCGTTGCGTAGCCCCTTGTGGCGGTCGAAGCCGTAGCGTGGATCGCTGCGTATGGCAGCTCCTGCATGAGACGATCGCGGGTAACCTTTGCGACGATGGAGGCCGCAGCAATGGCCGAGCAGCGTCGATCGCCGTGCAGGACGCCGCGCTGCGCCATCGGCAGATCCGGCACGCGAAACGCGTCGACGAGCACGATATCGGGCAGCGGCGCGAGCGACAAGAATCGCGCGCTGCATCGCTCGTAGCGACGCCTGATGAATGTTGATGCGATCGATCTCGGTCGGATCGGCCGACAGCCACGGCCCAGGCGACAGCGTGGCGGACGATTCTGGCGTGCAGCTCTTCCCGCTCGCCGTCGGGAACCAGCTTCGAATCGCAGATTCGCCAGGAATGTGTCTGTCTGGATGCGAGGATCGACGGCCGCCGCCACCACCGGCCGGCGAGGCACCCGCGTCCGACCTCGTCGCACACCGGCCACGTACGCAAAGCCGACGCGACTGCAGCGCGTTCTCGAGCGTGCGCATCGCCGGCTGTACGCATACGGGCCGAGCCAGTGTTCGCGCGGTTAGCTCTTGCCTTCGACGCGCTCGCCCTCTTTCATGCGCGCCGCCTTGCCCTTCAGATCGCGGAGGAAGTACAGCTTGGCCCGGCGGACTTTGGCCGATCGCACGACCTCGACCTTCTGAATGGTCGGCGAGTGAAGCGGGAAAGATGCGCTCGACGCCCTGGCCGAACGAGACCTTGCGCACGGTGAACGACGCGCGCGTGCCGCCACGATGCACGCCGATGACGATCCCCTCGAAGATCTGAATGCGCTCCTTGTCGCCCTCGCGCACCTTCACGTGCACCCGAACCGTGTCGCCGGACTTCATCGCCGGCCGGCTCGGTCAGCTGCGACTTCTTCCACCAACTCAATTGCGCCCATATGCCAACTCCTCGAGCAGGTCGCCAGACCTGCAATGTCTGAGCTATTCCCGCTATGAATCGTCACGTTCAGAGACTAACTGCTTCAGAATCTCCCGTTCCTCTTCGTCCAACGCCGCCGCCGACCAGCAGATCCGGCCGCCGATGCAGCGTTCCGGCTCACCGCTGCGCGCTTGCGCCAGCGCCGGATCTCGGCGTGGTTGCCCGACAGCAGCACGGCAGGAACGTCCAGCGCCGTCGCCGATCGGCCGGGCCCCTTCAGAACCGCCGCCCTTTACGACCAATTCAGCCGGCGCGGGTACTGCGGAAAGTCCAGCAAGCCCCGGCTGAAGGAATCCTCGTCGACGGACTGCTCGATCGCCAACCACGCCCGGCACGCAGCCGCGCCACCGCGTCGACGATAACCAGCGCCGGCAACTCGCCACCGCTCAGGACGTAGTCGCCGATCGAAATCTCCTCGGTGACCCGTTCGCGGACGCGTTCGTCGACCACCCTCGTATCGGCCGCACAGCAGCAGAACGTGCGGCAACGCGCTGAGCCGCCTCGCGTCGTCTTGCGTGAAGCGTGAACCCTGCGGCGATGTCAAGAACGACTGCCGATTGTCGACCGTGCTCCGCCTCGATCGCGTCGATGCGCCCGGAAGATCGGCTCGGGCTTGCAGCACCATCCCGGGCCTGCCGCCATACGGCACATCATCCACCACGCGGTGCCGATCGGTCGTGAAATCGCGCAGGTCGTGAACCTCGCACCGCGAGCGTCCCAGACTCGATCGCGCGCCCCAGTATGCCCGCGCCGAGCGGTTGCTCGAACATCGCCGGAAAGATCGTGACGATGTCGAACGTCATGCACTCGAACCACAACGGCTACAGAAGACCGAAGAAGCCTGGCTCTTCCTCGAGCCCGCCTACTTGTTCAGATCCAGCAACCCGTCTGGCGGTTCGATCACGATGCGCCTGCGCCGGTGTCCACGATCGTGCAAATCTCGCGTCGCGAGCGGAATCTGAATTTCATCGTCGCCCGACGACGACAACCAGTCGGCTGGCGTCGAGCCGGGCCTCTCCACGTCCGTGACGAAGCCAACAGTCTGGCCGCCGGCCGTCTCGACGCTGACATCCGACCAGACTCGTGGCGGTAGAAGGTCCCGGCGGGCAGTCGCATCAGCCGCTCTGCCGGGACCCGCAACTCGAGGCCGGCGCAGCGCTGCCGCGGCGTCATATCGTGTCGACGCCAGAGACGACCACGATCGGCCGGCCCCTGATGAAACCGCACGCTGATCGAGCGTCAGACGCTCGATTCGCCCTCGACGGTTGACGAACAGTTCGGCGCCCGGCTGGAACCGCTCTTCGGGAAAATCCGTCTCGACGTTGACGATCACCTGACCCCTGAGGCCGTGCGGTCGGGCCACACGGCCGACGACCGCCATCTCCTCCCACTGCATCACCAATCCCGGCGTCAGGGTTGACCGTCGCGGATCTCCAGCGTGACCGTCTTGCCTTCCTTCTCGCCCGCCGTCGCCGCCAGCGTTCGAAGCGCGGCCGCAGTACGGCCCTGCTTGCCGATCACGCGTCCAAGCTCGACCGGGTGCGACGAACAACTCGATCAGCGTCGTTCCTTCGTGCTGCGACTCGGCGACCTGCACCTGTTCGGGCCTGTCGGTCAGCGCTCGTGCGAGGACCTCCGACGCACGACGCCTGCTCTGGGCGACGCTCATTTCGTCGAGTCCAGGCGTCGCGGCAGCCGGTTGCAGGCGTCAGATGGCGCGCGATGAGCGTGCGAACGGAATCGGAAGGTTGCGCCCCTTTCCCGAGCCAGTGTTCGACTCGCTCCTGTGTCGACCGTCGACGATCGCTGGCTTCGATGCGCGGGTTGTAGTGCCCGAGGATTTCCACGAAGCTGCTGTCGCGCGCGGCGCGCGAATCGGTCACCACGACACGGAAGAAGGGACGCTTCTTCGAGCCCGCCCGGCGTAAGACGAATCGCTAACATTCACCTGCTCCTTCGTACGTTCGAGCGCGCAATCAGCCACGCGTTCGCAGTATCTCCATCGCGCGGCGGCGCGCTTCTTGGCCGCCGCCTGCACATGCCTGGCCATGCCCCCGAGCGATTTCAACATCTTCTGCATCTGCACGAACTGCTTCAGCAGCCGATTCACTTCCTCGACCGACGTGCCGCTGCCCTTCGCGATGCGCTTCCGCCGGCTGCCGTTGATGATGTGCTGCTTGCGGCGCTCGTCGGGCGTCATCGAGTTGATGATCGCCTCGACGCGCGCCATCTGCTTCTCGTCGGGCTTGTTCTCCGCCAGCGCCTTGATGTTGCCCATCCCGGGCAGCATGCCGATCATCTGCTCGAGCGGCCCCATCTTCCGGATCGTCTTGAGCTGATCGCGAAAGTCCTCGAGCGTGAACTCGTTCGACCGGATCTTCGCTTCGAGCCGCTCGGCGTCGTCCTCGACTCGATCGCCGCTTCGGCCTTCTCGATGAGCGACAGCACGTCGCCCATGCCGAGCACGCGCGACACGACGCGATCGGGATGGAACGGCTCGAGATCCTCGAGCCGCTCGCCGCTGCCGACGAACGCGATCGGCACGCCGACGACCGAGACCACCGACAGCGCCGCGCCGCCGCGCGCGTCGCCGTCGATCTTCGTCAGCACGACACCGGTCACGCCGATGCGGCGGTTGAACTCGCCGGCGCTCTTGATCGCGTCCTGCCCGGTCATCGCATCGGCCACGTAGCAGGCAGATCGGATCGGATCGGTCGCGTCTCTGATGGCGACGAGCTCGGTCATCAGCTCGTCGTCGATGTGCAGCCGGCCCGGCCGAGTCGACGATGACGACGTCGAAGCCGAGATTGCCGGCCTCCGTCACCGCGCCCGTCGGCGCGCGCACCGGATCCAGTTCGCCCGGCCGGATCGTGCACGCGCACGCCGGCCTTTTGCGCCGACGACGTTCAGCTGCTGGATGGCGGCCGGCCGCTTGACGTCGGTCGAAACCAGCAGCGGATGACGGCCCTGCTTCGTCAGCCACTTCGCCAGCTTGCCGCGCGGTCGTCGTCTTGCCGGCGCCCTGCAGCCCGAGCAGCAGAATGACGCGCGGACGCTTGCTGGTCGGCTGCAGGCCGCCCTCGGCGTCGCCGAACAGCGCCACCATCTCGTCGCGAACGATCTTGACGACCTGCTGCGACGGCGACAGGCTGCGGAGGACGTCCTGCCCCATCGCGCGATCGCGAACGCGGTCGATGAACGCCTTGACGACCTTGAAGTTGACGTCGGCTTCGAGCAGCGCGAGCCGGATCTCCCGCAGCGCCGCCTCGACGTTCTGTCCGGTGTCAGACGCGCCTCGTCCGCGCAGCGTCTTGAAGACGTCCTGCAGACGCGTGCTGAGAGCAGTCGAACATCGACGGCTAACCTGCTCTAGCGCAAACGCTTATCGTAGACACAGTCCACTTCGACGCCGTGCGAATCAATTCGAAGCCGACGGCTGTCAAGACGGCTAGACGGACGAAAGCTTGTGTCCCAGCTTCTCCTTCTTGGTCTTCAGATACCGGCCGTGTCGAATCCGACGCCGGGATCTCGAGCGGCAGCCACTCGCTGACCGACAGCCCGTATCCCTCGATGCCGACGAGCTTGCGCGGGTTGTTGCTGAGCAAGCGCATCGAGCGGACGCCGAGCTCACGAAGGATCTGGACGCCCATGCCGTAGTCGCGCTGATCGGCTTTGAACCCGAGACGCTCGTTGGCCTCGACCGTGTCGAAGCCCTTCGTCCTGCAGCTCGTAGGCACGGATCTTGTTCGCGAGGCCGATGCCGCGGCCTTCCTGATTGAGTAGCAGCAGCACGCCCGCGTCCTTCGGCCGCGATGCGCTGCATCGCCGCTTCGAGCTGCGCACCACAGTCGCAGCGGATCGGAGTGCAGGACGTCGCCGGTGAGACACTGCGAGTGCAACGCGAACCAGCACGTCCTTGCCGTCCGTGATGTCTCCGCAGACCAGCGCCACGTGCGTCTGCTGGTCGACCAGGTTCTCGAACGCATGCATCCGGAATTCGCCGCATTCGGTCGGCAGCTTCGCCGGTCGCGACTCGCTTGACGAGCGATTCGTTCCGCATGCGATAGCTTGATCAGGTCCGCGATCGTGATCATCAGCAGGCCGTGGCGCTTCGGCGAACTTCGCAAGTTGCGGGACACGCGCCATCGTGCCGTCCTCGTTCATGATTTCGCAGATCACGCCCGCCGGATAAAGCCCGGCGCATGCGCGCCAGATCGACGGCGGCTTCGGTTTGGCCGGCGCGCACGAGCACGCCGCCCGACCGCGCCCGCAGCGGATACACGTGACCTGGCCGGGCAAGATCGGACGGCCGTCGTCGCCGGATCGATCGCCGCGCGAACGGTCGCGGCGCGATCGTGAGCCGAGATGCCCGTGGTCGTGCGCCCGACCGACGTCGATCGGCGTGCAGAACGCCGTCTCGAAGCGCGATGTGTTGTCGCGAACGATCAGCGGGATCTCGAGCTCGTCGAGCCGCTCCGGCCGTCATAGACAGGCAGATCAAGCCGCGGCCGTGGCGGCGCCATGAAGTTGATCGCTTCCGGGGTCACCTTGCTCGGCAGCGATTGTCAGGTCGCCCTCGTTCTCACGATCCTCGTCATCGACGACGATCACCATCCGGCCGTCGCGAATTGGCGTCGATGGCGTCCTCGATCGGCGCAAAGGACCTTTCCGCCTTTGCGTCCCCTTGGCTATTTCCAGCTTTCGCTTCATACGCTCTTCGCCCCTCCTCGGGGCCAGTGCCGTTGAAAGGCGATCGCAAACCGATGGTCAGGCTCGCCAGCCCTCGCGCGCAAGACCCGCAATTTCCGCCGCTCTTTGCCACGTGACTTCCCGACCAAGTCACATTCGAGATTGACGCGATCGTCGGGCCGCAAGCTTCGAAGATTCGTGTGCTCCAACGTGAACGGGACGATCTGCACCTCGAAGCGGTCGACGTGCAAGGTCGCCACAGTGAGGCTTATTCCATCAACGGCGATCGAACCCTTGATGGACGATATAACGGCGCGAGCTCGGACGGAAAACTGAACGTCAACCACTCAAAGTCCGCCTCAGGCCGCCGCCGCTGCAGCACTCCAACCGCATCGACGTGACCCTGGACGAAATGACCACCAAACCGGCCGTCGGCACGAAGCGGGCGCTCCAGATTCACGCACGCCCCCGCGTCAATTCGCCAAGCGTCGTCACCCGGATCGTCTCGGGGCCGACATCGGCCCGAATTCTATCGGCATCGGTGCTCACTACTGTCAGGCAGACGCCGTTGACTGCCAGGCTATCACCGGCCTTCAACTCCGCAGCTAGCGCCGAATCAATCCACAGCTGCAGGCCGCCTGGGGCGGCTTGCCGCTCGACGATCTCGCCAGTTGCCTCAATGAGGCCTGTGAACATAGCCCTCTATCAGCACGTCAGGATCCAGCAGTTCGGCGTGACGCTCGATAAGATCACCGGTCGCGTAAGTGGCGACCTTCGAGAAATGATACGCCAGCCGGGCCAAGGACGCCTGGCGCGATATACAAGCGCACGAAATCCACGAGTCGCTCGTCCCAGGCGGCGCGGTGCAGGGCGGCGCCGCCTTCGAGCAGCAGCGAGCTGACCTGCCGAGACGCCAGACACTCCAGGGCGGCTTTGAACGTGCCATCACCGGCGACCTCTATCTCCGCGCCGGCGCGCTCGAGTGCGCTGCGAACCTCCCGTTGCGCAGCTCCCACCGATGTCGTGACGATGACCACCGGGCCTCGCGTCGAGGGTCGACAGCACGCGCGCGTCGGGGGAGTGCGCAACTGCCGATCGAATATCACCCGCGTCAGCGGCCTTTCCCGGTAGACCCCTCGTGCCGTCAGCAGGGATCGTCAACGAGCACGTACCGACTCCCACAGCTATGGCATCGACTTCGGCACGGAAGCGGTGTGCGTGCCGATTCGCTGCCGTGGACGTCAGACTTGTCCGCTGCCCCGGGGCACTCGCGATGTAGCCGTCCAGGCTCGTCGCCGCCTTCATGATGACGAACGGTCGTCGCTCCCGCATGAGCGTAAAAAACGGTTGATTGAGCCGCGTCGCTCGTGCGGCGCCAACGCCGATTTGCACGTCGATGCCATGTGCGCGAAGGTACGCGAACCCCTTCCACGAACGGCAGGATTTGGATCCTCGGTGGCGGCGACGACGCGCGTGATCCCGGCCTCGACGATTCGGCCGACACAAGGGCCTGTCCGGCCAACGTGACAACACGGTTCCAGGTTGCAGCATAGGACGGCACCGCGTGCCCGGCGGCCAGCGATGTCGAGCGCGTGCATTTCGGCATGCGGTCCACCGGCGCGCTCGTGGAACCCCTGGCCGACCACGACGCCTTCCTGCGACACGACCACCGCGCCGACCATCGGATTGGGGCTGGTTCGGCCGCGCCCGCGCTCGGCGAGAAAGAGCGTTCGGTCGATGTAGTCGGCGTCAGTCACTTCCTATTTTTCTTGCCTTGCGTGGGGCCCATCCCACCTACCATTTTTCTTCGAACAGACCGTCGACGTACTCTTCCGCTGAAAATGCCACGAGGTCGTCGATTCCTTCGCCCACCCCGACGTACCGAATCGGCAGCTTCAGATCGTTGGCAATCGCTACGGCAATACCGCCTTTGCCGTGCCGTCCAACTTGGTCAAGACCACCCCGCTGACGCCGGCGGCACCCATGAACGCACGCGCCTGTGTGGAGCCCGTTCTGGCCGACCGTCGCATCCAAAACGAGCAGCGATTCGTGCGGCGCCCCTGGCACTTCGCGGGAGGCGACGCGCCGGATCTTTTCCAGTTCGCCCATCAGATTGAGCCGCGTATGGAGCCGCCCCGCAGTGTCGACGAGAATCGGATCACGCTTCCTGGCCTTACCCGACGAAATCGCATCAAATACGACTGCCGCCGGATCCGCACCCTCGCGCGCACGGACCATATCCACGCCCGCGCGGTTAGCCCATATCTCGAGTTGTTCAACTGCCGCTGCGCGAAAGGTATCGGCCGCACAAATGAGCGGCTCCGCCCCTTCCTTCTTGAGCAAGTTAGCCAGCTTGCCGACCGTCGTCGTCTTGCCGGTGCCATTCACGCCAACGATGAGCGTCACCTTCGGATGATGTTCCACTGCGGCTGGTCGATCGACGGCGTCGAACATGGCGCGAATCTCGCGCTTGACGAGATCCCTGAGGCTGGTCCCGTTCGGTGAGCGGCCGCGGACTGCATCGACGATCCGATCGGATGCACCTACGCCAACGTCGGCCGTTATAAGCACTTCCTCGAGCGCCTCGAGCGTCTCCACGTCAACGGGACGGGAGCGACGCTCGGGAGCGTCCGCCGAGCGGACGACCTCGTCGAAGCGTTCGAGAATCTGTTGTTTGGTGCGAGAAAGACCTTCGCGGATTCGTCCAAGGAAGCTCACCGGTCGATTCTAGCCGAGGCTTCGCCTTCGACCGCTAGAGCGTCGCCCTCGGCGGGCGCGGCGAGGCATGGCGATCAAGTGGTTTCAGCTTCGGCTCGCTGGCGGCGTAGCATCAACGCGTCGACCGCCGTGCGAACGTCCGATCGGCCAGCCAGCATTTCGGCCATCTGGGTCGCAATGGGCAATTCAACCCCATAGCGTTCGCCCAGTGCCAGCGCGGCCGACGTCGTCGGAACACCCTCGGCAACCATCTTCATGCCAGCCAGGACGTCTGCCAGGCTTCGACCTCGAGCCAGCTCGATGCACCGACGTAACGATTGCGGCTCAAGTGACCCGTACAGGTGAGCACCAGATCACCCAGGCCACTCAAGCCGGCGAGCGTTTCACGGCGTCCGCCTGCCGCGCATGCCAATCGCGTCATCTCCGCCAATCCACGGTAATCAACGCGGCAAGCGCGTTGTGCCCTAATCCCAGACCTTCGACGACACCAGAAGCAATCGCGATGATGTTCTTCAGGGCAGCACCAATTTCGACACCGACGACATCCGAGCTGCCGTACAGCCGGAAGTAAGGGCCTCGAAATTCCTCCTGGACGAGTTCAATCGCAGTGGTGTCGTCGGACGCGGCGAGAACCGCCGTCGGTAGTTGCTGGGCGACTTCCAGGGCAAAGCTCGGTCCCGACAGCACGACGACGGGGCGTCCCGTTCCGAGCTCTTCACCGATCACTTCGGACATGCGAAGAAACGTTCCGGCTTCCAGTCCTTTCGTCGCGCTCACCACCGTGGCCTGGCGCATGATGTGGGACGAAGCCGCGCGCGTCACGGCATCGACAACCATGAGACGGGATTGCTGAAACAACCAGCTCGGCACCGCCGACACAGGCGTCGATCTCCGATGTAACGACCAACTTCTCGGGCAGCGTGATGTCGGGCAGATAGACCGCGTTCGCCCGCCTGACCTGCATGTCGTGCACCAGTGCCGGATCCGCGTGCCCAGAGCCGCACTCGTGGCCGAGGCGACACAGGTGCACCGCGAGCGCAGTGCCCCAGCTGCCGGCCCCGAGCACACCGATCGTTCGCATCAGTCCTCGATCGGCCCGGTGGCCGGGCAGCAGCGGTCCGCTCCGAGCCGTGGCTCGAGTCCCCGCTGCCATCGAATGAGATTCGAACGATGTCTGAACAGGATTAGCGCTGATGCGGTGAACGCGGCGACGACCGTAGCAGCCGGGCTGCCGGCGAGATAAGTCAGCGGCGGCAGGGCCAACGTCGCCAGCACGGATCCGAGTGAGATGTATCTCGTCGCCTTGGCGGTGACCGCAAAATACCCAACGCCGGAAGCGCGGCCGACGGCGTCAAGACGGAAAACACACCGCAAGCCGTTGCCACACCTTTACCGCCGTGGAATCGAAGCCACACCGGGTAGATGTGCCCGACGATCGCCGCCAGGCCCGCAGCCGCCGGCGCCGTGGCCTGATCGCTGAGATAGCGAGCCAGTGCAACACTCAAGGCGCCTTTGGCCACGTCGAGCAGTGCGACGACCACGCCAGCCTTTATCCCTGAGGCCCGCACGACGTTGGCTGCGCCAAGATTGCCACTGCCGACCACCCGCAGGTCCGGAGTCCCCCACCGGCGCGCGAGCAGCAACGCAAAGGGGATCGATCCCATCATACGCAAGGACCACCACGAGGGTCATGGTTGAGATTGTAGAGGCCCGGCGCCGGTCACTGCCAGCTCGGTGCGACAAAGCGCCGTATAGCTCGGACCGGCCGACGACAGCCGACTTTGAATGAGTGCCACGTGCGTGACGGCGAGCGGCGCGATGCCTTCGGGTTTGCTTCAGCCCGAGCACGGTGCGCCGATCGGCACCAGTCGATGTTCGCCACCGCGCCAGGGTCAAATGCGGCCGAAAGGTTCGTTCTCGTTCCTGGGCAACGACGTCGAGACGGCCGAGCCGCTCCACAATCTGTTGCTGCACGGCCACAACGTCACGAATGCCATGCTGCAAGCCAGCCAGAGCACACGCGGTAAACCGCGCGGCGGAAAGATGCCGAGCCTCCGGAATGCGATCGCAAATCGATCGTGTTGGATGGCCTCGCTCATGACCTGGATCACTTTGTCTCCATCGTCTTGCTGGAGCTCACCGAGAAACACCAATGTCAGATGAATGTGTTCGGGCTTGACCCATCTCAACGAAGATCGGTCCGAGCCATCGAAAAAGCGTTTCAGTCGGTTCTGCTCCGCCAGAATGGCCTGCCGGGCGGCGTCATCCAGCTCGATGGCCACAAAGAGGCGCATGACTCGAAAGCGACGTGCTCAGCCTTGGGAGGCTTTATCGGCCAGCATCAGACGCAGCAAGTTGAGCGCCGCCTGCGTTGCCTGAAACTTTACTTGCTCTCGACCGCCGATGAACTGAAAGGTCCGCACGCAGCCTCACGAGCGGCCGAAACCGCGATCGCGACAGTTCCTACAGGCTTCTCGGGAGTGCCACCACCGGGTCCAGCAATTCCCGTGATTCCTACCGCGGCGGTGGATCCGGCTTGTCGGCGAATGGCTTCTGCCATCGCCTGAGCAACCGGTTCACTGACCGCACCGTGTTCGGCGATGAGTGTCTCCGGGATGCCGAGCGTCTCGACCTTGGACCGATTGCTGTAGCAGACGACCCCGCGATCGACGCACGCGGAGCTGCCTGAACGTCTGTCAAACGGGACGCCAGCAGCCCGCCCGTGCACGATTCGGCGACGGCAATCGTCATCTCTCGAATCTTCAGGAGCTCACCAACGATCACCTCCAATGGCCGGCCGTCGACGCTGAATACCGGAATCACCCAGCACCGCCTGCAGTTCACCGACCGCGCGGTCGAGAGCGACTTCCCCTTCCGCCCGGCTGGACGCACGAGCCGTCAGATGGAGTTCGATCTGGCCAGCACGGCGAGAATGGTCGTGCTGATCGGAACTGCCTGCGATAGCCACCCCTGGTAGACCGGTTGAGCCCGCGAGTCGACATCCGATTCCGTGCGGCCCGTGATCTTGAGCACCCGGCGGAAAAGCCCCGCGCCGCCAGTGCGTGGTGCGAGACGCTCGTGAATGACGCCCTCGAGCATCGGCTTCATCTCCCGCGGCGGTCCCGGCAACAGAAGAATCGTCGCGCCGACCGTGCTCGAGCCACAAGCCGGGCGCCGTCCCGTTAGGATTCGGAGGACGATGGCGCCCTTCGGGACCATGCCCTGCCGGCGATTGATGACCGGCATGGTCATGCCTCGTCTGGCAAAGCGGTCCCGAATGCGGTCAACAATCGACTCGTCGAGCTCCAGAGGAATTTCGAGGGCGCGCGAGACGGCATCGCGGGTGATGTCATCGGCCGTGGGTCCCAGGCCTCCAGTCGAAACAACGACATCGGCCCACGCCACGATGCCGCGGATGAGTTCCGCCAGCTCGTCGACGTCATCGCCGGCGACGAACTTCAGCCGCACATCGATCCCGATTTCGTTCAAACGTTCGGTGATGAACAACGAGTTCGAATCGACGCGCAACGGCGTCAACATCTCGCTGCCCACCGCAATAATGCAGGCGCGCATCCTCTGCTCGATCGCACCTGTTTGGGCGGGGCCAGGAACGCCGCCCGCGGTTCGTCACTTACGAGAGTACTCGATTCCAGATGGCTAGACCGGCCCGCAGTACCAGGTTTGCATAGACGGCGGCCATCGCATCATCGGCCATCACCCGACGCCGCCAGGCAGCCGCTCGCACCGATCGGCTGGAAATGGCTTGAGAATATCGAAGATCCGAAACAGGAGAAATGCGGCCACGGCGCCGGCCCAGCCGACTGGATTGAGAAACAACGTGATCCACATGCCCAGCACTTCATCGATGACGACTTGAGAGGGATCCGTTCGGTCGAAGCGCCGCTCTGCAACGCCGGCGGCCCATGAACCGAACGCGAATAGCGCGACGATCAACAGTCCTTGCGACGCGGGAGAGGCAGGCATCAGCCACCACAGCACAAGCCCTACCGCCGAGCCGAAGGTTCCCGAAGCAAAAGGAATGTAGCCAACGCCGAGCGCGGTCGCGAGCGGCAGCGCTAAAAAGGAGCGTTTCACGCCGACGCGCGCACGACGCGCGTACCGGCCAGGCGATCGTGGAGACCGCGATGATCGCGAGTCAGCAGGGCGGTGAGAAATCCGAGGCCAGCTGGGAGCGCCAGAGCGAGCCAGAGGAGAGTCCGCCGGATGGAACGACCAAGATCGAGAGGCGCGGCGGCATCGGCGGCGACGACCTTGATGCCGACCGCCATCTTGCCAAGCGTTTGTCCACCAACGGTAAAGGCTACGAGTAACCCAGCGTTTTGAACGAAGAGGTAAGCGATGAGCGGACCTTGGGAAGAACGCTCACATCTTGGAGCATCAGACCGCAGAACTGCAAAGTGAGATAGATGACGATCGCGTCAATCACACCAAGGATGAGGACGTCCACGCGCCATCGCGATGAACCGCGATACCAAGCTCGCGTCCTGGTCGCCCGGCCGCGGCGGCTTCTCGCGGCGATGCGCGTCCGACATCCGCCGGCCGAAGCGTAGCTGCGCCGACGCTCTGAGCACGCGGCTTCCGGGTCGGAGGCCAGATCGACTGTTGAACGCGTTTCGCTACGGACTCTTGGCACTTCGGCGGTCGCGCGACGGACTGCCAGCGGAGGACGTGGAGGCGAGGCTTTTGTGATGAGTGGCTGGTCCTCGCCGCCCGAACGGCCGAACAGCGGCAGGTCGGGCGTCGCGCCCGACACCGGACCTTCCGCTAGCGAAGCTCCAACCTCGTCCAGCGCCTCGACATCGCTCGTTCGCTGGTCGTGCAACGAAAGCTCGGGCACCGACGCGGCGGGCGCCAACGAAAAATCGTAGCCACAGTTGCGGCAGCGATCCGCTTGTTCGAAGCCCAGATAGCCGCATTTGGGGCATTTCATGGGATTCGCCTTATTTGTCCGGCGCGTCGGAAACAGGTTGCGCGTTCGTCGCCCGCTTCAAGAGCTGGTGCTGGATGTCTGACCGACACGATCGGCTTCGGGCTTTTGAGGGTCGGTGGACCGGATCACGTCCAGTGCGGTAAGGGCCTCGTGCAAGTGACCGTCCGCGACGAGCGCCCGCGCGCGGTCGAGAGCCATTTCGCTGCGTCGTGGAGCGGGAGCGCCACATCGCGCGAAGCAGGAGCCAGCGCCGCACCGACGGGCGCGTCGGGCGCATTTGCACTGCGCTGCAGGACTGATCGTTTCCCGTAACGCATGCAGCGAAAGCCCGACCGAGGATCGTCAGCAGGGAGACTGCCAGCAATCAACGCTCCCGATTTCGAGGGAGACGGTTCGCTACGAACCACCGACGCGACCTCGAGCGAGATGAGAACGGCGTCGAGGCAATCGACATGGCACGCTGAGGGCCGCCGGAGACCGACTGACCCGCCCTCGCCGTCACGGTGAAGGCGATCGAGGAGGGCAGCGCCTCGTCGGCCGGCGCTCCACTGTCGATCGCGGCCTGAAGGAGCCGTTTCGCTTCATCGCGATCCCCGTCTCGGAACGCAGCGACGCCCCGTTGAAGCAGCTCTTCCGATTCGCGCTGCCGCTCGGCCAGTACGCTGCGCGCGCGATCGATACGCCCGCGCCCGCGGATGACTCCGATCGAAAAAGAGCGCGCGCGCCAGACGTTGATCGCCTGTTCGTAGCGCGCGGCGAAGTAATGGTCGAGGCCAGCGATCAGCAGTCGTTCGATTTTGGCGTCACGCTCGGCATCGGAGGCGCCGTCGATCGTCCGTGAATCGCCGTGGCGAAGCGAGTCCGACATGAATGGTGATGAGTCGCGGAGATTATAACATTGCAAATCGCAGATTTCAGATTGCCAAGTGGAATTTCGTCCACTGTCCACTCAACAATCAGCAATCAACAATTGCAATTTGCAATCGTCTAGACTGCCTCTTCTTCCCCTTCAGGTCGTCTGGAGGGCGCGATACCGAACGTCTTCATTCGGCGCATAAGTTGCTTCGCTCAACTCCCAGCACTTCAGCCGTCCGCGACATGTTCCCTTGCTGCTCATCGAGCGTTCGAAGAATCAAATCTCGCTCGAACCGGTCGCGCGCCTCATGAAGCGTCAGACGTCTCGGCCGGCGCCCTGGCGCCGGCGCAGGCCTCGAGGCATTCGGATCAAGAAATCCCACGTCCACGGCGGTGATGACGTCTCCAGGCACCATGATCACCAGCCTCTCGATGACATTTCGCAGCTCGCGCACATTGCCGGGCCACGCGTATCGCTCGAGGACCGACACGGCGTCCGGCTCGAAGGTCTTGATGCGCCGGCCGCACTCGCGCGCGAACTCGGCCATGAAGTGGTTGGCGAGTAACGCGATGTCCTTGGCCGCCGCCGCAGCGGCGGGACAGAGATAGGGATGACGTTCAGACGGAAATAGAGATCTTCGCGGAACCGTCCTGCCCGGATCTCCACCTGGAGGTCCTTGTTCGTGGCGGCGAGAACCCGGGCATCGACCTTGATTCGCGTGGTGCCGCCAACAGGCTCCATTGTCTGTTCCTGCAGCACGCGGAGCACTTTGGCCTGGGTTTTGAGGCTCATGTCGCCGATTTCGTCCAGGAAGATCGTCCCCCCGTCGGCGATTTCGAACTTGCCGCGACGGTCCGCGACGGCCCCGGTGAAGGCGCCGCGAACGTGACCGAATAACTCGCTCTCGATGAGCTCCTCGGGAATGGCCGCGCAGTTGACCTCGACAAAGGTGCGCCGTCCGGCGGCGGCTGAGAGCATGGATCGTTCGTGCGACGAGTTCCTTCCCGGTTCCGTTCTCGCCGTAGATCAGGACTCGACCGTTGGTTGGCGCGGCGATCGCGACTTGCTCGCGCAAGCTGTCGCATGGTTTCGCTCTCGCCCACCATCAGCTGCGTCCGGTCGACACGCGCCCTCAGCGCCTGATTCTCCGCCTCGAGTCTCCGCTGGCGCAGCGCGTTTCGCACCACCAGGACCGTCTTGTCCAACGACAGCGGCTTTTCGACGAAGTCGAATGCCCCCATCTTGATCGCGCGAACCGCCGATTCGATGTTGCCGTGGCCCGAGATGAGCACGACCTGAGCATCGACCTGCCGTTCCCGCAGCCGAGCCAAGGTCGCGAGACCATCCATGCCGGGCAACCAGACGTCGAGGACGATGAGGTCGACGGCCTCGCGGGTTACCCGAGCAAGACAGTCTCTCCGCTGGGGACAGCGTCGACTGCGTATCCCTCGTCGCGCAATACCCCGTCAACGCCGCCCGCACGCCGGGCTCGTCGTCAACGACCAGGATGGTTGGCTTCATTTCTTCTCATTGTGGCGGGGCCCCCGCACTCGGGCTGAGCACGGTAATTCGATCGTGAACCGGGTGCCGTGCGGATTGTTGTCGGCAACCTCGATGTTGCCTCCGTGCTCGGCGATGATCCGGCGCACGATCGCCAGACCGAGCCCGCTGCCCCGGCGCTTCGTCGAGTAATACGGCAAGAACAGCTTGTCGCGTTCGGCGGCCGGAATTCCCGGACCGTCGTCGGCGACGACGATGCGCGCCAACCCGTTGGGGCGATCGAATTGTGTCTCCACGACGATCTCACCTTTCGGTCCATCGCTTCAACGGCGTTGTCCACCAGATTGATGATGACGCGCCGAATCTGTTCCACGTCGAGCCGGACCAGAGTACGCCGGCGCCGAATCGCTGTTCGATCCGCACTCCCGGCAAAGATGCCGTTATAGAGCGACAGGGTCTCTGTGATGAGCTGCTCAAGGTCTGTCGGCACCGTGCGTGGCGCCGGCATTCGGGCAAACTGGGAGAATTCGTCCACCAAGCCCTTCAACGACTCGACCTCGCCGACGATCGTCGTCGCATATCTCGTCGACCAGCTCTTTCGCAGACGATGGTCCGCCGGCGAAATGGCGGCGGAGCCTTTCCGCACACAGCTGAATCGGCGTCAGAGGATTCTTGATCTCGTGGGCGAGACGACGAGCGACCTCGCGCCACGCGGCAACCTTTTGCGCCCGAATCAGCGGAGTCACGTCGTCGAGCACGAGCACCGCGCCCTCCGGTGTTCCACTTCGCCGGCCAGCGCGGTCGCGACCACCGCCAGGTGCAGCTCCTGACCATCGCGTGGGATGGCAATTTCCTGCGCGGCCGCATCGGCGTGGCCAACACCCGCGCCGGCGAGCAGCGCCGCCAGCGGTCGAAGGTCGGGCCTCTCGAGCGCAGTTTGGACCGGCTGGCCAACGGTAGACCGATTCAAACTGAGGAGGCGCGCAGCGGCGGTGTTGATCGTGGTAATTCCTCCGGCCGCGTCAACCGAGACGACCCCAGTCGTAATCCGCTCGAGTATGGTTTCGATGCAGCGCCGCCGCCCCTCAACTTCCTGATGCTTTCGTTCGAGCTCGATGGTCGAGCGCTCGACTTTCCGCCGACTGGCGGCCAATTCTCCCGCCATCGCGTTGAACGCTTCGACCAGCGAACCGAACTCGTCGTTGCTTTGAGGCTCGATGCGCTGATCGAGCCGGCCGGCCCCGATCTCTCGAGCCGCGGCCGCGAGCATCTGCACGGGCCTCGTAATCCGCTTGGCGAGGCATGAGCCGATCCACGTCGAGCCGACGAGAATGAGGAGTGTCACCATCAGGAAGAAAGACAGTGTACACTCCGGTCAGCGGCCGCTTGAGCACCCGCAGCTGGTTGTAGTTCTCGAACGCTTGAGTCATCCGACGCGACCGCGCCGCCAGATCGCCCGTCAAGTAATCGGTGGCCACCACCACACCGGTCGGCCTGCCGTCCCGCGATCGGATCACCGCTGCGGCATGCAGAAGATCGCCCGTGCCTCCGAGCGCTTCGACCGATCGTGTGTCGGCCTTTCCGCCAAGCGCCTGCTCCGCCAACCGATCGGCAGACGCTCGGCTGTAGCCGGTGGGCATTTCCGTCGCCACAACGTCAACGACTGGCTCGATACGTGGCGACCCGCTCGAACCCGCTTCGACGCGCAGACCGCGACCATCTTCACGCGCTGAAGGCTGACGTCCGGAAGAATGAGGTCGCGAATAGGACGAACATCGGCAGCCGCAACAGTGAGTTGGCGGACAGCGTGCGCGCCAGGCGGGCGGCGTGGTCGCTCACGAGCACCTGGCGCTCGTGGTAGTAGTCACCGCGCAATCTTGTTGGCCGACGACAGGATGTCGTCCATCGGCGCATTGAACCAGCGGTCGACGCTCGTGCGGATGACTTCGCTGCCGGCAATCAGGACGAGCAGGGCCGGCACCAGCGTCATGCTGAGAAGCACCGCAACGAGCTTGGCGCGAAACCTGGCGAAAGGCAGCGCATGCCGGCGTTCGACAATGAGCTTGATGACATTCCGGGCCAGCACGAACACGAGCGCGACCAGCATCGTCAGGTCGGCCGCCGACAGCGCGTAAAGCACCACCTCGCTGAGAAAGTCGGGCGACAGTCGTGGAGTCCAGTTGACAATCGCGACGATCGCCACCAGAACCGCGATCAACGCGGCGATTCCGGCAAGAATCAGCCGCGGATTGTCCCGGAAAGGGCGTCGCGCCGGCACGACCGGCTGGCCGGCCGCGCCTACGGGTCGTGGTCCAATCGACGTTACAGTGGCGGGCATGGCTGATTCTTACTCCTTGGCGTTCAGCAACCCTCTGAGCTCATCGACGAACTCCCCGATGTCGCGGAAGTGTTTGTAGACGGACGCGAAGCGAACGTACGCCACTTTGTCGAGTTTCCGGAGCTCTTCCATCACAAACAAGCCGATGTCTGCCGTCGCGATTTCCTTCTCCGGACGATCTTGCAACGTCCCTCGACGCGGTCGGCGATCGCTTCGACGGCCGCAACACTGACCGGGCGCTTTTCGCAAGCCTTGAGAAGCCCAGTGGACCACCTTCTGGCGATCGAACCGCTCACGGGTCCCATCTTTCTTGACGACCATGTACGGAATCTCATCGATCCGTTCATAACTGGTGAACCGCTTGCCGCACTCCAGGCACTCACGCCGCCGTCGAATCACTTCGCCTTCGCGGCTTTCGCGCGAGTCGACCACTTTGTCGCCAAGATGACTGCAGTAGGGACATTTCATAGGTCAGGGCTCGGCCCGCCGGGCACCATCGGCCATGCGACGCATGCCGGCGACGTTCAGGCCGACCTGGGCCGCGAAAAAAGGCCCATGATCAAGTTCGGACCAATCGTAAATGCGTCAGAACCAGTGCAGCCGCGACGGCGGCGTCGTTTGGCACGCCGTAAAAGACGGTGGTGCCCAGGCGAAATGCTTCATGAAAACCGCCGATCGCGCCGGGCGTTGGAACCGCGACGCCCAGCGTCAGCAGCGGCACGATGAGAAACGACCCGGTGAATGGGACGTCGAAGTTGAACGCGACTGCCACCGCCCAGATCCCGGCATCGATTGAGAGCCACAGCGGAAATGACCACGCGAGCGCGACGAGCAGGCGACCGGGCCGACGGATGATGCCCAATCCGCGGGCGAACTTCTCCAGCACTCTCGCCACGGTCCCGACAAATTTCGAGTGCACCGAGCGCTCCAGCCGAGTCACCGCTCGGCTCAGGCGCTCGGGATCTCCGGCCAGGATGAACAGCAGCGCCAAAGCGCCCAACGACACCACTCCAGCAACAGCGCCGGCCCACTTGACCGCGGCGAACAGCGTTGAATCGAGAGTGCCAATATCGCGGCCAAACGCGAACACGAAGACTGCAAGCAAGACCAGCACGGTGACGAGATCGAGCAACCGTTCCAGGATGACCGTCGCAAATGCCCCGGTCGCGCTCATGTCCTCGTGACGCGCCAGAAAATACGGTCGAATGACCTCGCCTGCACGTGCCGGTAATACTGCGCTCGCCGCGAACCCGACGGCGGTGGCGCGAAACGCGTTGGCGAAGCTCGCGTCGCCCAACGGTTCCAACAGGTATTGCCAGCGCAACGCTCGAATGGCGAGGTTCAGGAACATGGTCGCAAGCGAGATGCCCAGCCATTCCGGTCTGGCGCGGACGATGTTGCTCGCGACGCGCCTCAAATCGACATTGTGAAGAAACAATGCCAGCAAGCCGACGACCAGAGCCAGCACGACGACCGTGCGGATACGTGAACTCATAGATATTGCGGCGTTCTCTACTATAACGCCCTAGGGCATTCGCAAGCGGGCGACGCTACATGTTGTTGTTGTCACCTGCGCGGCGCTCCTGTAACATGCCAAGCCTTCTCGTTCGATCGAGGACTCCGTTGACCGTCGCCGCTCCCATCACTCAAACCGCGCTCGATCGCCGCCCGCCGAACCGTCAAGGAAAAGTGCGCGACCTCTACGATTTCGGCGATCGTCTTCTGATCGTCGCAACCGATCGCATCTCGGCGTTCGACTACGTCCTCGGTCCGGAATCCCTGATAAGGGCAAAGTCCTCACGCAGATCTCCGCGTTCTGGTTCGAGCGGACCCGGCACCTCGTCGAGAATCATCTGCTTTCGATCGATCCCGCAGACTTTCCGGCTGAGGCCAAGGCAGAGGCCGACCTGCTGCGAGGACGAGCCATGCTGGTGAAGGCGACGGAACCGCTCACGATCGAATGCGTGGCGCGCGGATATCTGTCGGGATCTGGTTGGAAGGACTATTTAGCGACCGGTGAAGTCTGCGGCACACGGCTACCGGTCGGACTGCGTGAGTCCGATCGTCTGCCGAAGCCGATCTTCACGCCGGCCACCAAAGAACAGAGCGGACACGATATCAACATCACCGAAGCGCAAGCGGGCGATTTGATCGGCCACGGGCTTCTCGGCCGGGTTCGCGACCTGACGCTACAACTCTATGCCGAGGGATCGGCGTACGCCGAAACCGTCGGAATCATCGTTGCTGACACGAAATTCGAGTTCGGCCTGCTTCCCGGACCGGGCAAGCCGGAGGATCGCGTCGTGCTCATCGATGAAGCGCTCACGCCGGACTCGTCGCGCTTCTGGCCTCGCGACGGCTATGCGCCCGGCGGACCACAAACCAAGCTTCGACAAGCAGCTACGTCCGCGACTATCTCGAGGCCATTCGGTGGAACAAACAACCACCGGTGCCTTCGCTGCCCGACGACGTCGCCATGAAAACGCGTGAAAATATCTGGAAGCTTTTCGACGCCTGACTGGCCGCGAGCTGGAATGATAGAAGGTTCAAGTCTGAAGGCTGAAGTCTCAAGGCTCGAGTCGCAACGCGCCCTGAGGCCGGTGTCTTGAGGCTTGATAGGCTGCGATGATTGCCGAGCGGCTCGAAAAACTCGTCGAGGAGATGGTCGAAAGAGGGGTCCATTTCGAAGACGCGGTGCGCGAGTTCGAAAAGCGATTCATCGCGCGAGTTTTGAGCCGGTCGGACGGAAGCCTCACCAAAACCGCCGACACGCTCGGCATCCATCGCAACACGCTCAGCCGGAAGATGGGCGAATACAAGATCAAGCGCGAAGTCGGGTAGACTAGCAGTCGCCACTTGACACTGCCAAGCGACACCATATAATTAGCAGTCGCTTTACCCGAGTGCTAAGTTCCCAGGGTCACCTGAAGATATCCAGGTTCATCCATAACGCCATACGGAGAGGCACAAAATGAACGTCAGACCGCTACACGACCGCATCATTGTTCAGCGCATCGAGGAGGGGGAGCAGAAGATTGGCGGCATCATCATCCCCGACACCGCCAAGGAGAAGCCCCAGCAAGGCAAGGTCATCGCCGCGGGCAGCGGCAAAACCAAAGACGACGGCAAACGGCAGCCGCTCGACGTCAAGGCGGGCGACCTGATCCTGTTTGGCAAGCACTCGGGTCAAGAGATCAAGCTCGATGGTGAGGAGCACCTCATCATGCGCGAGGACGAAGTGCTGGCCGTTCTCGAAAATGGCGGCCCGAGCGCGAAAAAGAAGAAGTAATGGGTCAGCTGCCAGCTACCAGCTTCCAGCTGCCGGAAGTGCAGCTGCTGGCTGAGGCGCTGACGCTGGAAGCTGGAAGCCGAAAGCTCAAATAAGCGACAGGAGAACTGAACATGGCAAAACAGATTGTGTACGGCGAGCAGTCACGTCAGGCCGTACTGCGCGGCGTCAACCAGTTGGCTGACGCCGTCAAGGTGACGCTCGGCCCCAAGGGACGCAACGTCGTCCTCGATAAGAAATTCGGATCGCCGACCATCACCAAGGACGGCGTGACGGTGGCGAAGGAAATCGACCTCAAGGATCCGCTGGAGAACATGGGCGCCCAGATGGTCCGCGAGGTCGCGAGCAAGACGTCCGACACGGCTGGCGACGGCACCACCACGGCGACGGTTCTCGCCCAGGCGATCTCATCGCGAAGGCGCCAAGAACGTCGTCGCCGGGGCGAACCCGATGGATATCAAGCGCGGCATCGAGAAGGCAGTGGACGCCATCACCGTCGAACTGAAGAAGATGAAGAAAGACGTCAAGGAGAATATGGTCGCTCAGGTCGGCACCATCTCCGCGAACAACGATGAAACGATTGGCAAGATCATCGCAGAGGCGATGGACAAGGTCGGCAAGGACGGCGTGATCACGGTCGAAGAAGCCAAGAGCATGGAGACCTCCCTAGAGGTCGTCGAAGGCATGCAGTTCGACCGCGGCTACCTCTCGCCCTACTTCGTCACCGACCCCGAGCGGATGGAAGTCGTCCTCGAGAATCCCATCATCCTCATTCACGAGAAGAAGATCAGCTCGATGAAGGACCTCCTGCCCGTGCTCGAGCAGGTGGCCCGCCTGGGCCGACCGCTGCTCATCATCGCGGAGGATATCGAGGGTGAGGCACTGGCAACGCTCGTCGTCAACAAGCTGCGCGGCACGCTCCACGCCGCTGCCGTGAAAGCGCCCGGTTTCGGCGATCGCCGCAAGGCCATGCTCGAAGACATCGCCATTCTGACTGCCGGCCGCGCGATCACTGAAGACCTCGGCATCAAGCTCGAGTCGATCAAGCTGGAAGATCTTGGAAAGGCCAAGAAGGTCACGATCGACAAGGACAACACCACGATTGTCGAAGGCGCCGGTGCGTCGGCGTCCATCGAGGGCCGTGTGCGCCAGATCCGAACCCAGGTCGAGGACACCACCTCGGACTACGACCGCGAGAAGCTGCAAGAGCGACTCGCGAAGCTCGTGGGAGGCGTCGCGGTCATCAAGGTGGGCGCGGCGACCGAGACCGAGATGAAAGAGAAGAAGGCGCGTGTCGAGGACGCGATGCACGCGACCAAGGCGGCGGTTGAAGAGGGCATTGTCGCCGGCGGCGGTGTCGCCCTCATTCGGGCTGCGCACGTGCTCAAGAACCTGAAGCTCGCCGGTGATCAGCAGATCGGCGTCAACATTGTCGCGCGCGCGATCGAGGAGCCGATGCGATGGATTGCGACCAACGCCGGCCACGAAGGCTCCATCGTCGTTCAGAAGGTCCGCGAGATGAAGGACGACGAGGGCTTCAATGCCTTGACGGACACCTACGAGAATTTGGTCAAGGCGGGCGTCATCGATCCGGTGAAGGTCGTGCGCTCGGCGCTCCAGAACGCCGCGTCGATCGCATCGCTCCTGCTCACCACCGAAGCGCTGGTCTCCGAGATTCCTGAGGAGAAGAAGGAAATGCCGGCGGGCGCACCGGGCGGCGGCATGGGAGGAATTTACTAATCGATGATAGATGATTGAGAGTTGATCGTCTGCTCATCGCATCCTCGAAAGAAGAGGCCCGGGAGGAGGAATCCTCACCGGGCCTTTTTGTTGTACTTGTAAGTGGCGCCAGGCTTGAGCCTCGCGCTACCCAAACGCTTTACCGCAGCGTAAACGTCAACTCGATCGTAACCAGGACCGGGACCGGTTCGCCGAGGCGCATACCTGGCGCGAAGCGCCATTGTCTGGCCGCCTTGATCGCCTCCTGATCGAGGCCGAATGCCGAATCGAGCGACCGGACAACCTGCACGTCCCCCACCGAGCCGTCAGACTTGACGACGCATTGGAGGAGGACGGGCACCTTGAACTTTCGCACGCATCGCATCGGAGGTACTGCGGCTTGACTTCGCGCAGGACGCGCGGCAACGTCACGCCGCTGCCCGGTCGGGCACATCGCCGCCGCCCGTGCCACCCCCGCTTCCTGACCGAGGCCGGCTCCGTCTCCAGGGCCAACGCCGCTTCCACGACCGGTGCCGGCGCCGCCTCCCGTGCCTGATCCTTGTGACAAGGTCGGCGGCCCCGGCGGCGCCCTCGATCGCTCCGGGCAGCGAATCGGTTGCCGCGGCGAGCGGAGCCGCGGGTATCACGAGCTGTTCGACCGGATTCGGCCTCGTTCTTTACCTGCTTGGGCGGCTCGATGCTCGGTGGTTTGGCCACCGGCACGGTGATCTTGTCTTTGCCAGGCAACTCGGCTTTGCGAGGCGGCTCCTTCATTTGGTTGCCGCCACCGCCGCCGCCTCCGCCAGGACCGGGCTGACTCAGCCAGATGATCGAATTCGGCTGACCGACGGAAATTCGGGGGCGACCGCGGGATGACCACCGAGCTGGATAAGAAAGTAGCCGATCAAGACCACGGCCGCATGCCCACCAAAAGACGTCAGGAAGGCAGGGCCAAGTCGCTTCTGATTCTGCTCGAGGAGAAACGGGATATCTGCAGCGCGACTGGGATCCAGATGGACCGACAAGTGGCCGGCGGAGGTGTTGTCGCTGAACGTAGGGGCGTTGGGCTCGGTCATTAAGCGAAGAACTTACTGATATTTTCGCGCACCGATCTCAGCGCGCGCAACTGCAAAAGGAATGCCTGGACATTTCGACAAAAACTAGAGTGGAATCACGCAAATCTTGCGAAGTGTCCTGTTGCGTTTACACGTGGGAAAGTGTGTCGACCTCGTTTGCTGAGCTCTACAAGCGTCCCGTCCATGCGCCAATGGCCGCGTTCCCCCACCGTAGGAATGAAGAATAGCGAGCGCGTCCGCCGCTCGCGGCTCGCTTCGAACTGCCACCAGGATACCGCCGCGGCCGGTGAGCGTCTCGAAAATGCGGCCGTCGTGCGGTTGAAATCCCACCTTTCGCATCGTGCCCGCTAGACCGAGTTTGGCGAGGTCGCCTGCGCTTCCCTGAAGGACTTCGACCAACGAGCCACGCGCGAGCACCGTGCCGACTGTCGCAAGTTCCAGACGATCCCCTGGTGAACCGAGCGTCTGCTCGATGAGCGCACCGACTTCGGCCGTCTCTTTCCCGATCACGGTCAACATGGCGGGCGAGAAGCCGCCCGCTTTCAAGGCGTTCAACCCGTTCCCGGCCCAGGTTGCATCTTGAAATACAGCGACCGTAAAGCAACCGGTCTCGACATCAACCATGAGGTCCTCGTTCCGATGCTGTCGGATGTCATCTAAGATTAACTAGTCACCATGGGAGATTTTCACCGGAAGTAATCTATCACGTCGGAACATCGCTGCCAGAACCCGAACAGCTTAGATGGAGAGCACTTTGCACGGACGGACCCAGCGAAATTCGAAATTGCGATTGTCGGAGCCGGTCCCGCGGGCGCCTGGGCCGCCTACTGCTCCCGCCGCGGCGCCAGCGTCTTGCTCATCGATCCATCACACCCGCGCGAGAAACCTTGCGGCGGCGGCGTCACAGGTCGAGCGCTCGGGTTCGTAGCATCAACCATCGACGTCGAACGCCTACCTTCTGTCGTTGTCCGTCGCGCGCGCTTTTCCGCGTCTTCGACAACGCGCGAGGCCACGGTTCCACTCGACGAGGACGCCCTGGTCGTCGCCAGCCGCGCCGAATTCGACGGACTGCTGTTAGATGCTGCGCATCGCGCTGGCGCTCACGTCCTGATGCGCGGGTCACCGACGTCAGGTTCGACGGCCAGCAATGGAATATCGAGACAACCGCCGGGCCTCGTCGCGCCAGATTTCTGATTGGGGCCGACGGCGCCAATAGCCTCATCCGACGGCGCCTCGGTCGGGCAATTCCGCCGCGATCAGCTGTCGATCGCAACCGGATTCTTCGTTCATGGCGTCACCAGCCAAGAGATCCTCCTCGAGCTGATCGCTGATCCACCTGGCTACATCTGGTCCTTCCCAAGACCGACCCACTTGGCCATCGGCGTCTGCGCGCAAGCCGACGCCGCGAACGCCTTCAAATTGCGCCAGGGCGTGGCCGAATGGATCTCGCGCCGCCGCCTCGCTGAAGGGGCTCGCCTCCAACCGCACTCCTGGCCGATTCCGTCGCTTTCGGCGCGCGACTTCGAGGCGTTGAAACCCGCATGCGATCGCTGCTGCCTCGTCGGTGACGCCGCCGGTCTCGTCGATCCGGTAACCCGCGAGGGTATCTATTTTGCGCTGCAATCGGCGCAATTCGCTGCCGATGCGATCGCCGAGGAGGGCCCGGACGTGGCTCGTCGCTACATCGATCGCGTTCGCGATGAAATAGCTGTCGAGCTCGCGCGCGCGGCTCGACTCAAGGCGGCATTCTTTCGTCCGCAGTTCACGTCGTTGATGATCGAAGCCCTTCGTCACAGTGAAGGCATCCGCGCAACGATGCGGGACCTGGTGGCGGGACGACAAGAATATATAAGTTTGAAGTGGCGGCTTCTGAAGACCTTCGAATTCCGGCTTGCGGCGAAGCTGTTTCTCAACGGTGGCATAATACTCAAGCCGTTTTCCCGCTCACGACAAACGCTTCTGGACGGTCGGGAATTGAGGCTCGTGATGGCTCGACTTGGATTACCTGAACTGCTCATCATCCTGTTCATCGTCGTCCTCATTTTCGGGGCGAACAAGCTGCCGCAGCTCGGTCGGGGTATCGGCAGCGCCATTCGCAATTTCAAGGACGGCATGAACGACAAGTCATAGGATCAGACGCACGTCGCCGAGCCGTCGCGTGACGCGCTCGCGATCCAGATATTCGAGCAGCGGGATTGCGAATCTTCGCGTCACGCCGAAACGCTCCTTGAACATCGGCACACTGATTGTTGCCTGGCCTGCCTGTTCCGACTTCATCTCCACCACTTCACGCTTGAGACGCTGCAACGCTTCGTCGTGAAACAGCAGCGTATCGATCTTTACCAGCACTTTCTGTCGCTGAAGAAGATGCATGACCTGGGTGGCGACCGACGCCGGAGCGCCGCTGGCTGAGGCAACGACTGCAGGGTCGGGGGCGTCAAACCTCCCTGGCGGAACGCTTGTTCGATCCGTTCGCGAGCCCGCGCCGCTTCACTCGTCAGTTCGACGTTGTGGCTGGCGAGGGCGAGTCGATCTCGCCCTGTGGCACGGCCTGCTGCCGCAAGCTCCTCGAGCGTGTAATCGAAGACCGCCGGATGGCCGTGTCGAAAGAGGCGGACTCGTGCCTCTTCACGCGCCAGGCCTTCCGACATCGGCTGAGCGCGATGGTGCAGCGCGAGGGCGTCGAGGATCTTCGCTTTCAAGCCGTCAACAACCGCGCGAGAGACCAGTACATCCCCAACGTGAGCTGCCGTGCTGTCGCGCGTGAGCGCTTCGATGATCGACGCCAGCGCCCGACGTTCGATCCCCACGCGAGACATCAACGCCGGAACCGGCAGCGCCGATTCACCAGCCTCCTCGATCATGACTGCAGCGGCGCGGAGTTTCGCCTCTTGTGAATCGACGACAGGATCAAAGTCGAGCCGGCTGCAACGTTCGAACGCAGACTCGCTACGAAGAGCCATTCGCGGCGGTGTCGGATCGAGGACGTAACCGCCCGCGATCGTGCGTGGTGGCGAGTAGGCCCGAATGATGAAGGTATCCCCTCGGACGAGGACAACCGTTCGCTCGAACCGCAAGCGGACGTAGCTTCTCGATCCGGGAGCCAGCGCATCGCCTTCCGCATCGAATCCAAGCCGCCGCGCGGCACCGGGCCTGATCAGCGCAATACGACCCAGGACCTCGGCAGTTCCTTGATGAAAACGAACTCGAGTGCCATGTTTGATTGGCTTGGCATCTGGTAGAACCTCCAGAACCGCATCGGCCACGCGGGTCTGAGCACAGGCGTCAGGCTCAGTCAGGCTCTGGCCGCGGTGAATGTCGTTGACCTCGACGCCACCGAGATTGATTGCCGTCCGTTGCCCGGCCACCGCCTCACCCGATCGCAGGCCGTGGATTTGGATACTGCGAACCTTGACCGCGCGGTCGCCCGGAACCAGCCGCAAGCTTTCGTCAGCTCGCACACGGCCCGAAACAAGAGTGCCGGTGACGACCGTCCCGAAGCCCTTCACCGAAAACACTCGATCGATCGGCAATCGCGTTCTCCGTCAGCGGACCGGCCTCGTACTCGCGACGCCGCGTGAACCAGCGCCTCGCGAAGGTGGTCGAGTCCTTGGCCCCGTCCGCGAAGATACCGGAACCACCGGCGCGTTCGCCAGCGCCGATCCCGCAGTCAGCTCTCCTATCTCCATGCGCATGAGATCCAACGGTTTCCTCGTCGACCAGATCAGCCTTGGTCACGGCCACGAGACCCGCTGGCACTCGTAACAAGCGGCAAATCTCGAAGTGTTCGCGCGTTTGCGGCATGACCGACTCGTTGGCCGCGACGACGAGCACGACCAGATCGATGCCGCCGACACCGGCGAGCATGTTCTTCACGAAGCGCTCGTGGCCGGGCACGTCGACGAACGCGAACGTGATGTCGCCGATGGTCAGGTGGGCGAATCCGAGATCGATAGTGATGCCGCGGGTCTTCTCTTCCTTCAACCGATCGGGATCGATGCCGGTCAGCGCCCGCACCAGCGCGCTCTTGCCGTGATCGATGTGACCGGCCGTGCCGACGACGACGGACTTCATGCCCTCTGTTAAAACACGCAGTGGCGGCGCTCCCCAACTGACACAACCGACAAGCTTTACCAGTTTCCCGTTGGAAAGTGGAACGCGGTTGGGGAAGGCCGTAAAAAAGTTGTTTCCGAAGCGAGGTGCATGCCTATACTAGCGCCCACACGACAGGCGTTCCAACAGCAATCGAGAGTCGCGTCGCTCGTACGTGATCGAGAGATAAATCGTCGCGCGTGACCGGTCGACTTCATCCCGAGAATGCGGAGAGCATTGAACGAAGGGAGAGAGAGCGATGCTGAGATTGGCCCAGGGGTTCATCGTCGTTGCCTGCGTTGGAGTCCTTTCTACAACTGCCTACGCCCAGTCTTCGTCGATTACGGGCGTCGTCAGAGACGCGTCGGGGGCAGTCCTGCCGGGCGTGACCGTCGAAGCAGCAAGCCCTGAGCTGATCGAGAAAGTCCGGTCGGCCATCAGCGATGGTACCCGGCCATGTACCGCATCATCGACCTGCGGCCGGGCACCTATACCGTGACGTTCACGCTGCCGGGATTTGCCACGGTCAAGCGCGAAGGACTGTTGCTGCCGGCCGACTTCGTCTCGACGGTGAACGCTGAGCTGAAGATCGGCGCGCTCGAGGAAACGATCAACGTGGCCGGAGAGAGTCCGATTGTCGACGTCCAGACGACAAAGACCGTCAAGACGCTCGATCTCAATTTGATTCAGAGCATTCCGACGGCACGTGGCTACGCGGCGGTCATGTTGTTGATTCCCTCGATGATTCAGTCTGGCGGCGGCAATCCCAACGTGCAGCTGTCGCCCGGAATGATTGTGTTCGGTGGTCGCGGCGGCCGTGGTAACGAAGGGCAAAGCCAACTTGATGGGCTCGGCACCGGCGCGGCCATCAATGGCGGCGGCGTCTCCGGATACGGGCAGCTCGAGAACGCTCAGGAGGTCGTGATGACGACTGCGGGCGGTCTTGGCGAAGCCGAAGTCGGCGGACCCGTGGTCAACATGATTCCGAAGACCGGCGGCAACACGTTCCAGAATCACTTCTATGGTTCCGGCATGTCCGGTTGGATGCAGAGCAACAACTACGGCCAGATTCTGGAAGACTTCAGCAACGTCGCCGTGGTGTCTCCCACAAAGACGAACTATCTCGTGGGACATCAGCCATTCGATCGGAGGACCGCTGAAGAAGGACAAGGTGTGGTTCTTTTTCTCGATGGCCTATATGGGAAGCGGAAGCTCGCTTCCCGGGCATGTACTACAACAAGAATGAAGGCGACATCACGAAGTGGCTGTACGAGCCTGACTTCAACCGTCCGGCCAGCAACGGCAATTCTCCGGGCACGATCAGGCCGACGCTGCGCCTCACAGCACAGGCTTCGCCCCGCAACAAGTTCAACTTGTTCTGGGATCCGAGCACATTCCGGTTCAGCGATCGTCCCGCAGATTGGCGGCATCACCGGACCGACCGCGGGCGCGCCAGAAACAGGCACGGTGTCCGGAGGAACCGGCTGGAAGCAGGGAACCTACGGCCGGCTGGAGCAAATCAGGTGGACGCAGACGACAACGAGCCGGCTCCTGCTAGAGGCCGGGTTAGGGACGTACCAACAGAACTGGAACGGTCGCGAGCGACCGGGAACAATCGTGACCTGATTCAAGTGACCGAACAGTGCACGGCCGGCTGTCCCGAACAACGGAAACATCCAAGGTCTGGTTTATCGCGCGCAGAACTGGAACACGGACTTCATGGAGCCGATCAGATGGAATGCGTCGGCAACGTACGTGACCGGCGCGCATAACATGAAGGCCGGCTACATCGGGGCCTTTTATTGGGTCACGAGCAGACCCTCCACCAACAACTACAATCTGGCTTTTCGGGTGAACAATGGCATACCGAACCAGATCACGCAGAACCTGAACCCGTGGGTGGCCGACACGCGTGTCCGCATGAACGCACTGTACATACAAGACCAGTGGACCAAGGGGAGGATGACACTTCAAGGCGCGATGCGGTACGACCAGTCGTGGAGCTACTACGTCGAACAGCAGGTTGGCCCGACACGCTTCTTGCCGACGGCGGCGGTCTTCCCTGAGTCGAAAGGGGTCATTGGATACCACGACATTAACCTCGGGTTGGTGTCGCCTACGACTTATTCGGGAACGGGAGGACTGCGCTCAAGTTCAACGCGGGGCGCTATCTGGAGGCGGCAGTCGGCGGCAATGGCAATTACTCTTCTCTCTTGCCGTCCTCGCGCCTCACGACGAGCACGACTCGGTCGTGGACCGATTCCAATGGGAATTTCAACCCGGACTGCAATCTGTCCAGCGGCGTCACACAGGATCTCAGGACCAGCGGCGGCGACTTCTGCGGCGCGTGGACCGATCAGAACTTTGGAAAGCCCATCACGACCTTGTCGTATGACGAGCAGATCCTGCAAGGCTGGGCATAACCGGCCGAGCGACTGGATCATTGGCGCGACGGTTCAGCATGAGCTGCTTCCGCGCGTATCGATCACCGCGGGCTACACAAGGCGCTGGCTCCAGAACTTCACCGTCACTGACAACCTCTTGGTCTCACCGGCCGACTACACGCCGTTCAGCGTAACGGCGCCGCTCGATCCGCGCCTGCCTGGCGGGGTGAGGCTATGTCGTCGACGGTCTGTTCGACATCTCGCAATCGAAGTTCAGTTCCGTGGACAACTACCGCACGTATTCGCCGAGTATCTCTCAGGTCTATAACGGCGTCGACCTCAATGTCGCCGCTCGGATCAGGAATGGCCTGCAGCTGCAGGTCGGCGCCGCCATCGGGCAACGCGTGCACGGACTACTGCGATGTGAGAGCGCAGCTGCCAGAGCAAGGACAGGGAGCTGCGTTGGGCGCAGTCTTCTCGACTGGTAGCGAAGTGTGGGCTTACAGCCCCGTCAACCCGTCACTGCCACTTTGCGCCGGGCATCGATGCGCGCTATACAGGCGTCGGCATCGCTACCATCCCGAAAGTCGACGTGCTGTTGAGCGCAACGATGACGAGCAGCCCGGGCATTCCGCTTCGCGCGAATTGGACCATCCCCAGTGCCACCGTCGCCCAGTGGCTCGGCCGACCTCTTTCCGGAAACGTCGCGAACGTGACCGTGAATCTGCTGAAGCCCGACGACCTGCGGAGCGATCGGGTCAACGAGCTAGACTTCCGCATCGCGAAGATTCTTCGCTTTGGCGCATCGCGCGCGAACGTCGCCCTCGATCTCTATAACGCGCTGAACGCGGACACGATTCTGCAGCCGAATCAGGCCTTCATTCCCAACGGCGCCTGGCTGACGCCGACGGGCGTCCAGACGCCAGTAATGACGGCACGAACGGCCAAGATCACCGTGCAGTGACTTCTAGACCGCACGGGAGGACGGGGCAGGACGGGCGGGAGGGGCCAGGCAGCAACCTACCGGCCTTTGCTGAGCCCATCCCGCCCTTCCTGCCCTCGCGAGCAAGGAGATCCCAATGGCAACCGAAGCTTCTATCAACCTGTGCGGCGTATTGGTCTCGTACGTCGCCTGCACGATTCCGGTCGCGGCGCATCACGCCTTCGCTGGCGGAATATGACGGGAGCAAGCCCGTCAAGCTGCGCGGCACGGTCACGGAAATGGAGTGGATCAATCCACACTCCTGGATCCATATCGACGTCAAGAATGCGGACGGCACGGTCAGTAAGTGGCTGATCGAAGCGGGTGCTCCAAATTCGTTGATTCGGCGCGGTTGGAACAAGAATTCTCTGCTCCCGGGCACGGAGATTCTCGTGGAAGGATTCCAGGCCAAGGACGGCGAGCTCCGGGCGAACAGGCGCGACGTGACCTTTGCTGATGGGCGCAAGATGTTTGTCGGCTCTTCGGGACCGGCGCACCGGACGAACGACCGGAAAAATGACGCACGGAGGCCAACATGCGTGAACGTCTATTGGCTCGATTAGCGGCCGTCGCGGCCGCAATCGCTGTCGTCGCCTGGTTTGCATGCACACCGCATTGCAGGCCAGAACCTCGGACATCGGCCGGCTGGACGATGGAACGCCACCAGGAGCTCGTCCGGTACCATCCGCTCCCAGATCGGCGTCGCCAGGGTTGGACGCCGCCTCGCACCTCCTGGGGTCAGCCGGACCTCCAGGGTTCCTGGACCAGCGACAGCGTGCATGGAGTGCCCAGAGAGCGACCCGAAGCAGTTCGCCGGTCGAACCTTTCTGACGGATGCGGAGTACGCCGATCGAGTCGCCCGCGAAGAGAAGACGCGCCAGAACGCTCTGAACGCCTCGAGCCCGAATACCTCCGGACGCGACCGGGCATGGCGCGGCGACACGACCTTCCGCCTGACCTCTCTGATCGTCGACCCGCCTGATGGACGGATTCCACCACTGACGACGGAGGCGCAAAGCAAGCACATCGTGCGCGGAACATGGGGCAACGGGCCTCACGACGGCCCGGAAGACTTCACTCTGTACGACCGATGCATCACCCGGGGTGTCGTGGGGTCCGTGCTGCCGGTCTCCTATGGCAATGGCAACACGATCCTGCAGACGCCCGGCCAGGTCGTCATCAGCTACGAGATGATCCATGACACCCGCGTGATTCCCACCGACGGCCGGCCGCATCCGGGGCACAATCTCCGTCAATATCTCGGCGACTCGCGCGGGCGTTGGGAGGGCGATACGCTCGTTGTCGAGACGACGAATTTCACCGACAAGACGAGCATCGGCGGTAACGGCAACGGGCTCCGGCACAGCGACGCGTTACGCATGGTCGAGCGCCTCACGCCGGCTCTCGCCGGAATTTCTGTCTCTACGAAGTCACGGTCGACGATCCGAAGACGTACGCGAGACCCTGGACGATGGCGCTCCCGCTCGTGGCGCCGCGCGGGGGTTCGAAAATCTCCCATACGAGTGTCATGAAGGAAACGGCGCCGTGAAGTACACGCTGAGCGCCGCCCGGAAATACGACAGGGCCGTCAACGAGGCGCTGGCGAAGGGTTTGCCGCCGCCGCCTCCGCCGCCGTGCCCGGCTGGCATTTCCGGCTGTCAAGCCGGCACAGAGGAGTAGCCGGTGTTGAAGGCTGCTCTATCTCGCATCGCGTCAGCTGCGGTTCTGCTGATCCTTCCTCTTCACGCGGGCTCGATGATGCCGTCGAAGCCCGAGGATGTCGGACTGTCGGCCGACCGCTCTGAAGCGAGTCACCGAAGTGGTGCAGCGCTACATCGATTCGCAGGGTGTGGCTGGTGCGCAGTGACCCTGGTGGCGCGCCGCGGGAAGATTGCCTATTTCGAAGCCCAAGGCATGGCGGACCTCGAAGCGAAGAGGCCGATGGCGAAGGACAGCATCTTCCGCCTGGCGTCGATGTCGAAGCCGATCACCGGCATCGCCGTGATGATGCTGGTCGAGGAGGGCAAAGTCCGGCTGAGCGATCCCGTGTCGCGGTTCTTGCCGGAGTTCAAGCAGCTCAACAAAGTCGCCGTGCCGAAGCCGAATGCTCCTCCCGGCCGCTGGCGGAGGCCGCGGTCGCGCGGTGGCCCAGGAGCGAACGAACCGGTGGCCTTCGATGTGGTCTCGGCCTCGCGTGAGATCACGATTCGCGACCTGCTGACCCACGGCTCAGGGCTTGGTCAGCGGCGGGCTTGGCGCGTCGACGGCGCCAATGCGGACTCCGACGGACACTCTTGCGACCTATATTCCGAAGCTGGCTTCGGTGCCTCTCGATTTTCAGCCGGGAACATTGTGGCGGTATAGCGGCCAGGCCGGCTTCGATGTCCTGAGCCGCATCGTCGAGGTCGTCTCCGGCCAGACGTTCGACGTGTTTCTGAAACAGCGCATGTTCGATCCGCTGGGCATGAAGGACACGGCCTTCGTGCTGACGCCAGACCGAGTGCCGCGCCTGGCGCTGCAGTATCAGCGCGGTGAGAACTGGCCTGCAGCGCAGCTACGCAGAATCAGTCGACCACGACGCCGTATTTCTCAGGCGCCGGTGGCTTGATGAGCACTGCCGAAGACTACGTGCAGTTCGGGCAAATGATGCTCAACGGCGGCGAGCTGAACGGCAAGCGCCTCGTGAAGTCCGAGAACGATCGAGCTCATGACATCCAATCACACCGGCGACATGGTCAACGGCCAGTTCGGGCGGCCCCCGCGCGGGATGGGTTTCGGGTTGAGCATGCAGGTCGTTCAGGATCCCGTGGCTGCAGATCTGGCCGTTTCCAAGGAGCCTACGGCTGGGCGGGAGGCACCGGCGTGAGTTTCTGGGTTGAGCCGCAGGAAAAAGATCGTGTCGATTTTTTTCATTCAGGGCGCCGGTGGCGGCCTCCGACCGGACTTCGAGCACGCGGTGAGACAGGCGATTATCGAGTAGGCCATGTGGCGCAGGGCTTCAGCCCGCGATCGCCGATACCCGCCGCTCTAAGCGCTGCCACTTCCGAAGCAGATGTCACCGACGGCGCCGTTGGGATCGTTCACGCCGACCGGGCCGCTTCGTGCGGCCCTTGTCGTGTTTGGGTCGTGATCGACTCCGGCGAGGTCCAAATTCTCCTGCGCGGACCCGGTCCAGAATTTCCACGAGCGCGAGATCGACCTGGCGCACCTCCATATTCACGCGGATGACCTGCACCTTGACCTTGTCCCCAAGTCTGTAGACCCTTCGCGTGTTCTCGCCGCGAAGCATGTGAGCCCCTTCGATGAACCGATAGTAGTCGTCCGCCATCGTCGACACATGAACCAGGCCCTCGACGTAGTGCTCGATGAGCTGAATGAACAGGCCGAAGGCGGCCACGCCGGTCACGTAGCCTTCGAACTCGTCCCCGACCTTGTCGGCCATGAACTTGACTTTCTTCCATTGCAGGAGCTCACGCTCCGCGTCGTCGGCACGCCGCTCCATTTCCGATGTGTGACGGGCTTCTTCAGGTAGCTGGTCCGCCAGATCTTCGCGGGTTTCCGCATTCAGCTCGCCCCGGCGGGCACTGCTCGCAGCGCTCTGTGAACGATGAGATCCGGGTAGCGCCGAATCGGCGAAGTGAAATGCGTGTAGCTGGTTGCGGCTAGTCCGAAGTGGCCGAGATTCTCGGGTGCGTATCTCGCCTTCTGCATCGTCCGCAGCATGAGAACGCAATGGGCTTTTCTTCAGGCTTTCCATGAATTCGCTCGAGCAACTTCTGGAAGTGGCGCGGCCCGACATCGGTCGCCGCCGCGCCGAGGCTGTAGCTGAACCCGGAAATGAACTCCTCGAACTTCTCCACTTTGAGGATGTCCGGCTCCTCGTGAACGCGATAAAGGGCCGGTGCCTGCTGCTCCTCGAGATACGAGGCCACTGTCTCGTTGGCCAGGAGCATGAACTCCTCGATCAGGCGGTGGGCGACGTTGCGTTCGAGTGCGATGATGGCCTCGATTTCACCGCCTTCGTCGATGATCACCTCCGTCTCGTTCAGGTCGAAGTCGATCGATCCTCGACGCCGTCTTGCATCGTGCAGGATCTGGAACAGCTCGACGCATCTGCTCGAACATCGGCACGAAGTCGGCGTAGCGCTTCAGCAGATCGGAATCGCGGTCGGTGAGGATGCCGTTGACGGCCGTGTACGTCATCCGCTCGTCGCTGTTGATCACCCCGTCGTGAAACTCCTGCCGCACGACATGGCCGCGCTGATCGATTTCCATCAGGCACGATTGGACCAGGCGGTCGACGTGAGGGTTCAAGCTGCACAGGCCCGTCGCCAGCTCAGACGGGAACATGTGAACCGCACGTTCAGGAAGTACACGGACGTTCCACGCTCGTACGCTTCCCGATCGAGGCGCTGCCCTCCCGCACGTAGTGCGAGACGTCCGCGATATGCACGCCGAGCCAGTAGTGTCCGTTCGGTAGTCTTTCGATGGTGATGGCGTCGTCGAAGTCTCGCGCGTGCTCACCATCGATCGTGACGGTTCGAGCACGCCGGAAATCGGTCCGACCGCGGATGTCGCGGTCCGAGACCGACGCGCCGAGTCGTGCTGCCTCCGCGACGGCTTCGGCCGAATGAACGTCAGGGAATGCCGTATTTCCGGATGATGATTTCCGTATCAACGCCGGGCGCGTCGATGTCCCCAGCACTTCGGCGACGCGCCCGATGGCGCCGCGCGACGATGTGGGCCAACGGGTGAGCTCGACGGTCACCATCTCGCCGGGCGAGGCGCCGCCTTCCTGCCCGGCGGGAATCACGACGTCCATCAGCACACGCCGGTCGAACGGCACGACGAATACCCATCCCGCCTTCCTCGCGGTCGTAGCGGCCCACGATCAGCTGGTTCGCGCGCTCGAGAATCCGGATGATGCGTCCCTCTGCTCGGCCGCCGTCCTTGATGCGCTCGATGCGCACGACGACACGGTCGCCTTGCATGGCTTCGTTGAGGTGAGTGCCGGCGATGTAGATGTCGCCGCCGGCCGGCTCGAGTGGGCGCTCCGGAGTCACGAACCCGTAACCGGCGGGATGCGTCTGCAGCCGCCCGACGTGCAGGTCCATCTTCTCGGGCAAGCCAAACCGGTGCCCGCGGATTTGCACGAGATCGCCTGAGCTCACCATCGACTTGATGTGACGTTTGAACGACGAGCGCTCGTCGCGGGGACCTTGAGGATTTGCAGCAGTTCGCGCATGCCGGCGGGAGTGATGGACCCGATCGCGCATGAGCGTAAGAATTTGTTCGCGTGAGAGCATTTGGTTTAGCTATTGTCCTTCGAAAGATCTTCACCGCAGAGGACATGGGTTCCGCGGTGATCAGTAGTTAGTTAATCAGAATCGGGCGTCAGCAAATGATGAAGAACGAAGATCGGGCGAAGGGCCAATCAACCCAATGAGCACGACTTGCAGATCTCCGACGTTCATGCCGGTAGGGCCAGTTCGAATGAGATCGTCCAGCGGTTCGAAGAAGCGTAAGCGTTGTTATCGCTGAGATAGCTGGCTGGAGCGCCCAATCCGGCGGCGCGAGCTCGGGAAACCGTCGTCGGATCGACGATCGCCCCTGCGGCGTCCGTCGGACCATCGATGCCGTCGGTCCCGGCGCTGCCGACAACGATCCTTGCCGTCTGCGCCGCCAGCGGCTCGGCCGCGGCGAGGGCGAATTCCTGATTCCTTCCTCCACGCCCAGGACCCGTGACATGAACCGTCGTTTCCCCGCTCGCCACGATGCAAGCGGGCCTCGGCGAGGCCGCCTGCCTGCGCCATGATACGGTGCAAGTGCGCGAGCGACGCCGCGCGCGCTTCACCAAGGATTGGTTCATCGATACGCAGGACGTGGTAGCCGCGGGATTCTGCTTCTGCAACCGCACCGGCCATGGCGTCACTCCGGCTGCCAATGACGGTCGATATGGCGCGCGCCAGGCGCGAATCTCCGGGCTTTTGGCGTTTCAGGCTTTTCGCCACGTTCTCCCGCAGCGAGTCGTGCGACGACCGACGATGGATAGTCGTCGATCGGTCCGAACCGCCGCAGAACCTCGATCCGCGTCGGCAAAAGTCGTCGAATCGCCAACCGTCGGCCCGGAGGCAATCACGCTCAAGTCATCGCCGACGACATCGGAGATGGCAAAGGTTCGCAGAGGGCCCTGCAGCAAGCGCAGCCAGCCATCCGCCCTTCACACCAGAGATGTGCTTTCGAACCGTATTGAGCGCGTAGATATCCGCACCGCCTTCAGGAGTCGCGACGTGGTGTGGCGCTTGTCTTCGAGGGTGATCCCTTCGGCCGGCACGGCCATCATCGCCGAGGCGCCTCCGGACAACAAGACCAGCAGCAACTGCCCTTCAGGCAGCGACGCGCAGCAAATGTCAGCGCACGTCGGCCCGCCCGCTCGCTTTCCGCCGTCGGCACTGGATGGCTTCCCGGAATGGATTCGAATTCCAGCGGCATGACGGGTGGCATCTCCACCACAAGTCCTGCACGGATCCGGGATCCGCACAGTCCAACGATGGTCGACGCCAGCGCTGAAGCGGCTTTGCCGGCACAGAGCACACGCAGGTCGCCATCCGGAAGCGCGCCCGGAGCACGAAGAGCCCTCTCGAGCAGACGGGGCACGGACGCACCATCAAGGCCGCCCGGATGATGGCCAGGAGATCGTTGCGAAGCGTTGTAAGCGATGCCGTCAGTGGGATTGTTTAGGGTCGGACCAGGATGAAAGGCCGGTGACTACGTCGAACTGTTTGAGGAGAGAGCTTACGAGCTGATTCGCGTTGTCCTTGGAGCAAAGCTGCTCGAGCTCGCCCATGATCCGCGCGAGTGCTGCCTCGACGTCGGTGATGGCCCGCTCGGAATAGTAGCCCCGCTGTTGCTGGAGGCACTGGTGATGCTTGACAAATTCTTCTCTGTAGAACTCTGTAATCGGGTGGTGCGCGCTGATCGGCCTCGAGTCGGTCACGAAGCGTGCCATGCAGAATCCTCGAGATTGAATTGTGTGGACTTCAACCCAGTGTAAGTCCGCCCGAAAATGAGTGTCAAGGACTTATAAGCCAGGCCACCGAATTAAAGCGCGTCCTCATCCGGACCGGCCTGCAACCAGGCCACCTACGAACCCCACGAGCATGCCACCGGCCACCAGCAGGAGGCAAAGCTCGACCGGAAGAAAGCGAATGAAGGCAATGTCCATCGACGAGGCCAGCGGCGTTACGTACCGCGCGCGGACCGCAGTGAAACCGATGAGAAGGGCCAGCAGAGCCAGCAGTGCGCCGCATCCGCCTTGAAGGACTCCCTCCATGACGAACGGGCCCCGTATGTAGACCATCGGCGCTCCCACGAGCTGCATAATGTCGAGTTCGTCCCGTCGGGCGTGAAGCGCCAGACGAACGACGTTGGCCACGGTCAACGCGGGCCGCGATGGTCAAGATCGAGTGCCACGATAAACCTGACGCCTCGAATTACATTTATCGCCCCCAGCAAGCGATCGAGCCATTGCGCATCGTACCGGACGTCGTCGGCCACGCCGGCCATGAGCCGGAGCCTCTGAGCCAGCGCCTCCACCGCCTGCGGTGTTCGCCCTGGTCGGTTGCAGGCGCACTTCATACGATGCCGGCAGCGGGTTTTCGCCAGCGCTGTCGATCGCCACCGCCAGATCCCCGAACGTCTGCTTGAACCGCGTCAGCGCTTCCGCCTTCGACACGTATTCCCGGCCCGCGATGACCGGGCCTGGGTTCAGAACGCCTCTCGCAGGCGCGCTGCTCCGCGGTAGTGACTTCGTCGCTTCAGATAAACGGACATCTCCGCCGCACTGCTCCACGCCGCGCCCAGGCGCCGCAAGTTCGACGTCACCAGCAGAAACGCACCGAGCACGAAGAGCGCGAGCGCAATCGTGATTGTCGAGAGCAGTCCGGACTGGCGGCCACGCCAGATACTGGCGATCGCTTCGTCAAACGCGTAGCGAAGCGCACGCATCAGCCGGTCTCCGTGACACGGCCATGACTGAGCATGATCGCCGGACGGCCGACCCGTTGAATCAGCTCGCGGTCATGAGTCGCAACGATGACGGTCGTTCCGCGAGCGTTGACGTCGCGGAAGAGATTCATGATGTCGAGTGAAAGGTCTGGATCAAGGTTGCCGGTCGGCTCGTCGGCGAGGACGAGATGCGGATCGTTGACGAGCGCCCGGGCAATTGCGACTCGCTGCTGTTCCCCGCCTGACAGCTCCTCCGGGAAGGCGTTCATCCTGTGCTGGAGTCCGACCCACTTCAGAACCTGGAACGTCTTCCGCTGCTGAACGCCGAGCGCGACGCCAAGCACCCTCATGACGAACGAGACGTTCTGAAAGACCGTGAAGCGTGGAACGAGCCGGAAATCCTGGAAGACGAACCCGATGGTTCGACGATAGGCCTGGATTTGTGACCCGCGCAGCTCCTGCACCTCACGGCCGCCGACCTTGAGTGAGCCGCTCGTGGGAAGATCTTCCCGCAGCAGGAGGCGCAGCAGCGTCGATTTCCCGGAACCGCTTGGCCCGGTAATGAACAAGAACTCGCCCTTGCCGATGGAAAGCGTGAAGTCGCGGAGCGCACAAACGCCGCGACTGTAGACCTTCGAGAGCTGATACGCTTCAATCACGCTGAGTGTGAACTGGCCAGATGTGGTCAGCCTAACCGACCTCGAGCGCTCTCTTCAAGAGCTCGTTCACACGTTTTGGGTTGGCCTTTCCCGCCGCGGCCTTCATCACCTGCCCCACCAGAAAACCAAACGTCGCCGTCTTTCCCGCACGATATTGCAGCGCGGCATCGGCGTTCGCCGTCAGCACGCCCTCGATTAGCGCCACAATCGCCGATTCGTCGTCGATTTGAGCCAGTCCTTCGGCTTTGACGATGTCCTCGGCGCGTGCGTCCGGATGTGAACATCTTTTCAAAGACGTCCTTGGCCATCGAGCCGCTGATCCTGCCGCGTTCCACCAGGACGAGGAGGCTGGCCAGCCTCTCCGCCGGCAAGGGGATGGCGGAGATGTCGATGGCCGTCCCCTTGAGCTTGCGGGCGAGCTCGCCCATGATCCAGTTGCTGGCAAGCTTCGGCTGGGCTCCGGCCTGAATCGCGGCTTCGAAATAGTCAGCGAGCGCGCGGTTCTGCGTGAGATGAGCAGCGTCATACCGTGGCAAGCGCATACTCGGTGACGAAGCGTTGCCGGCGCGCGTCGGGGAGCTCCGGCATCTCGATCGCGAATCGTCTGCAACGCGGGCGGTGTCGACGATCAGCGGCGGCAGATCAGGTTCCGGGAAGTAGCGGTAATCGTGCGCTTCTTCCTTGCTCCGCATTCGACACCGTCCTGCCTGTGCGTCGACGTCCCACAGCCTGCGTCTCCTGAACGATCACGTCCGCCGTCGTCGATGACGTCGATCTGCCGCTCGATCTCGTACTCGAGCGCCTTCTGCGAGAAGCGGAACGAATTGAGGTTCTTGACCTCCGCCTTGGTGCCGAGCGTCGTCGCGCTTGCAGGCCGCACCGACACGTTGGCGTCGCAGCGAAGGCTGCCCTCTTCCATGTTGCCGTCGTTGACGCCGAGCCAGACGAGCGTGGCGCGCAGCCGCTCGAAGAACTCCGCGGCGTCCGCGGCTGAGCGCAGGTCGGGCTCGGTGACGATCTCGATGAGCGGCACGCCGCTGCGGTTGAAGTCGACGTAGGTCTTGCGGTCGGAGTCGGGAAAGCCCTCGTGGAGCGATTTGCCGGCGTCCTCTTCCAGGTGGACGCGCGTTGATGCCGACGCGTCGACGGTCGCCGCCTCGCCGAACTCGACGACGCCGTCCGGTCGCCAGCGGCCGCTCGTACTGCGAGATCTGATAGCCCTTGGGAAGGTCCGGATAGAAGTAATTCTTGCGCGCGAAGATCGAGATCTCCTGGATCGTGCACCCGAGCGCGAGCGCCGCGCGGATCGCGTAGATCGACCGCCGCGTCGGTTGAGAACCGGCAACGCGCCCGGCAGGCCCGAGACAGACCGGGCAGACGTGCGTGTTGGGCTGCGGCGCCGAACGCCGTGCTGCAGCCGCAGAAGATCTTCGACGCGGTCAGCGAGCTGCGCGTGGATCTCGAGGCCGATGACCGGTTCGTAGACATGCATCGGCCCCAGGTGCTGACTTGCTCCGTGACTCGGGCTCGTGTCCTCGTACTCGCGAGCCTCAGGTCCAGAGCCCCCAGGCCTCGCATTCAGACCCAGGTCCGGCAGCCTTGACAGCCGACCGTCATCGCCATCGAAAGTCTTGAAGTTGTCGGCGAACATCCGCGCCAGCTTGACGCGCCTGCGCATCGTAGTCCGCTGCGATTCGGCCCAAGTGTCGCGCGGCTTCAAGACCTCGGACGGCACGTCCGGGCAGGAGGTCGGGACGTCGAGGTTCAGGACACCGTCCCTCTGTACGTCGACCGATGTCGAGCGCGCCGGACAGCGCGGCGCCGATCATCGCGCGCGTATGCGCGATCTTCATCCGCGTGCCGACGCCGTGCGGCCCGCCGGTCCAGCCGGTGTTGACCAGCCACACGCGCGCCTTGATGCTTGGCGATCTTCTCGCCGAGCATCCGCGCGTAGCGGCTCGGTGCGCAGCGGCAGGAACGGCGCGCCGAAGCAGGTGCTGAACGTCGCCTTCGGCTCGGTGACGCCCTTCTCGGTGCCCGCGACCTTCGCGGTGTAGCCGGAGAGGAAGTGATACATCGCGCCTTCGGGCGTCAGCCGCGACGATCGGCGGCAGCACGCCGAACGCATCGGCCGTCAGCATGACGACGTTCGTCGGATGACCGCCCTGTGCCGGACGGCACCGCGTTGTCGATGAACGTCGATCGGATACGCCGCCGCGCGTGTTCTCGGTCAGCCGATCGTCGTCGAGGTCCAGCGCGCGCGTGTCTCGGATCGACGACCACGTTCTCGAGCACCGTGCCGAACCGGCGCGTGGTCGCGTAGATCTGCGGCTCGGCCTCGGCCGACAGGCGAATCGTCTTCGCGTAGCAGCCGCCTTCGAAGTTGAACACGCCGCGATCGCTCCAGCCGTGCTCGTCGTCGCCGATCAGCTGGCGCTCGGGATCGCTCGAGAGCGTCGTCTTGCCGGTGCCCGACAGGCCGAAGAACAGCGCCACGTCGCCCGCTCGGCCGACGTTGGCCGAGCAGTGCATCGACAGCGACGTCCTGCAGCGGCAGCAGGTAGTTCAGCACGCGTGAAGATCGACTTCTTCATCTCGCCGGCGTAGCTGGTGCCGCCGATCAGCACCAGCTTCTTCGCGAAGTTCACGCGCGATGACGACCTCGGCGTTCGTGCCGTGGCGCTGCGGATCGGCCTTGAAGCTCGGCGCGTCGATGACCGTGAACTGCGGGCGCGTGCGCGCAGCGCGCCGCCGGATCGATCGATGAACAGGTTGCGGGCAGAACAGGTTGTGCCAGGCGTACTCGTTGATCACGCGGACCGGCAGCCGGTAGCTGGATCGGCGCCGGCAAAGCAATCGAGGACGAACAGCTCCTTGCCCGTCAGCGAGCTCAGCATGTCGCGGTGCAGCGAGGTCGAAGTGCGCCGGATCCATCGGGTCGGTTGACCTTGCCCCAGGCGATGTCGGCCTCGCTCGACGGCTCCGCGGACGACAAACTTGTCGTTCGGCGATCGGCCGGTGTGCTGGCCGGTGCGGCAAGCCAGCGGCCACCGTCCGCGGCAACAGGCCTTCCTGCACGGCGCAACCGCTTCTTCGTAAAGAGCGGCCGGCGACAGGTTCCACTTCACGCGAATCTGGTCTGCGATGCCCTCGCGCTCGAGGCCCGAGACCGCGCTCAACTTCCGCAGTGCTCATCCAAGAGCTCCATAAGTCTGGAAGAACCGGCTAGCATACGCAGAATCACGAATCATGCTCGTCTGGATGATCCCAAGTCAACAATGGGGATTTAATGAGGTAAACTGTAAACACCCTCTTCGCCGCATCGTAATGCCTTATGAGCAGTGATTCGCGCCGTTCCGTCGACCCATCGTTGGTCGGACCCTCTCAGCCGGCTCGCCGCAGGCCCCTGCCGGGAGTCGCCGGGCGGCACCGCCCGTCTCGAGGATACGCAGCTGGCGATCGATATCCGGCAACCTCGTCGAGCAGCGGCGATCTGGACGAAGGCACGCGAGCTGTTTGCAGGACTCGTCGAAGCGCACCAGCGACGAGCGCTCGCGGATCGCCTATCAGTGATCTCGCGGGACGCTTCCGAAGCGGACCGAGGCCGTCCAGGACGCGTTCGTCAAAGTCTTCACGCATATCGGATCGTATCGGGAGGCGTGGCCGTTCGAGGTCTGGTTCACCAGAATTCTCATCAATGGCTGCCTCGACCGGCGCAAGGCGCGCGCCGGCGGGAACGTTGGCTCGTCCCCTCCGGCGAGGTCGGCGCTGCTCACGACGCCGCAGTCGACGGTGGCCGGGCCCGCGGACGCGAGCCCCGAGGCGAAGGTGCTTTGCACGCGAGCGGCGGGCACGCATTGCGGCCGCGGTGGATCGCCTCGACGGCCGTCAACGGACCGTCTTCATGTTGTGCCACTACGGCGACTGTTCGCCTCGGGAAGTGAGTGCCATCACGGGGTTGAATGAGTCGACCGTGCGCGTCCATCTGTTCCGAGCCGCGCGGAAGCTGCGCAGTTTGCTAGGGAAGGCCGTGATGAGTCGCCGGCAACACCTCCGGGAAGAGAGCCTCTTCGAAAGCTATCTCGCCTCGCGGGGCGGCGATCCCCTCGATCCTCCCGTGGCTGAGCACCTGACAGATTGCAGCGAAGTGCGGCCTGCGGTACGCTGAGCTCACACAGTTCATGGACGCGCTGAGCGAAGGTGCGATTGCAGGTGCCGACGCCGATCTTCACACCAGATCGTCTTCGCGCGCAGCAGCAGCAGATCGCGCGCCGGCTCGAGCATCTCGGGCACCCGGCCCGCGTGATTACCTTCCCGGGTCAGACGTCCAGTCCGCGCGGCGGACGCACCGTGCCGCGCCTGGCGCGACGCTGGGTAGCCGCGTCCCTCGCCAGCCGGGCTGTTCATCGGCGTGAGCACGGGCCTGTTCTTGAATTGGGGAGCGTCGCGCGGCGTTCCGCTCCGGCGCGCTGGCACAGTCGCGCGCCAGGCCGTGCAGATTGCACCATCGGCGAGAACCGAGCTTTCACGACCGGATGTATTCGAGGCCGACGACGTGTTCCTGTCGGAGCTGGAGTTGGCAGGGGATCGGCCGCGGATCCGTGAGCTTTCAGCCGTCGATGCGTTGACGCCGCACGTGCGGGAAATCACGCTTCGGTCGAATGGCCTCCCTCATCTTCCGCAAAGGCCTCGACCTCAAGAACGTCGTCGCGGATGCGCTGAACGAGAGCTACCACAGCGCCCTCGTCGAGCGAATCAAGGCCGAGGATTTCACCTATCACGCCGGGCGCCTGACAATCCACCTCGCGCGCGAGTTCGGCTTCTGTTACGGCGTGGATCGCGCCGTCGACTACGCGTATCAGACGCGGGAGCGATTTCCCGATCGACGCGTCTTCCTCACCGGCGAAATCATCCACAACCCGCACGTGAACGCCAAGCTCCGCTCTATGGGCATCGGCTTCCTGTGCTGACGACAGAGGTGTCGATTGAGTCGCCTCGGTCCGAACGACGTGGTGATCCTGCCGGCATTCGGCGTCACCGATCGCCATGCTGCAGCGGCTCGAGCGCCGCGGTTGCACGCTCGTCGACACGACCTGCGGCTCGGTGCTCAACGTGTGGAAGAACGTGCGGCGCTACTGCGAAGGAGGCTACACGTCGATCATCCACGGCAAGGTCTGGCACGAAGAGACGCAGGCGACCGCGTCGCAAGCGCTCGAGTATGGCGGGCGATATCTGGTATTGCTCGACCGGCGCGAAGCGGAAATCGTCTGCGACTACATCCGCAACGGCGGCAACCGCGATGCCTTCCTGGCTCGATTCGGCTCTACGGCATCACGCGGGCTTCGACCCGGATCAGCGATTTACAGCGTGTCGGCCTTGCCAATCAGACGACCATGCTCATGTCCGAGTCGCTGGAGATCGCCGAGATGTTGAAGGCCGCGGCTCCGATCGGTACGGCCCGAGTCCTTGATCGAGCACTTCCGAAGCCTTCGACACGATCTGCAGCGCGACCCAGGACCGTCAGGACGCGGTCGTCGACGCTCCTGGAACAGAAGGCGGTCGACCTCATGATCGTCATCGGCGGCTACAATAGCAGCAACACGTGCAACCTGGCCCGCATCTGCGCTGCCTCGAAGCCGACGTTCCACATTGCCGACCCGGAGTGTCTGGTCTCGCCTGAAGAAATTCGTCACCGTCCGGCGGGTCGGCGCGGGGAAGTGACCGCCCGGGGCTGGCTACCCGTAGTCGGGAGCCGTGGCCGTCGGCCTGACGTCCGGCGCCTCGACACCGGACAATCTGGTCGGCCTTGCCATCGCTAAGATTACGGAGTTCACGCAGCCGCTCTGAGCTATAAATATTTTCGCCGGTTTTGTCGTATTCCTGGAAGTAACTGTTTCTTTAGAGGTTTACTACATGAGGCCGAATTTCCTCAGCTGGGCCCTGGCCGCCCTCGTGACGGTGTCGGCCGCCCAGGCTGCTGCGCAGTCTGGTTTTCCATGGTGGAACGACGAACGAGTGGTCCGGGAACTCGGGCTTACCCCGACCAGTCGGCCCGGATAGACATGGTTTACCGCAGTACCCTGCCTCAACTGCGCCAAAGCAAGGAGGAACTCGACCGACAGGAGGCGGAGCTGTCGCGGCTGATTGAGGTGAGGGCGGAGGAAGCGCTGGTGGCGCGCCAGGTCGAGAAGGTCGAAAGCGTACGGGCCAGCCTGAACAAGATACGCATCGCTGATGCTGCTGCACATGGTGCAGGTCCTGACGCCCAAGCAGAACGCCAAGTTCAAGGAAGTGCACGAGCAATGGAAGCGGGACAACCCACGCCCGCCCCGTCCCGCTGACCCCAAAGGACGAACGGAAACTCGCTAGCAGTCTTAGTTTAAGAGGACACAGGCAATGATACGTAGTGGATCGATCTGGATATTCGCGACCGCTCTGGCGCTGGCTGGAGACATCGGAACGGTGCGCGCGCAGGAGCCCTCGGAAGCACGGATTCAGGAGCTCATTCGGCAGGCGGCCGAGCGCATGGCCGCCGGTCAGAGCAGCACGGCAAGTCAGCAGGCCGCTGGTCAAACCCCGGCTGCATCGTCGGACACCCGTCCCACCGTGCAGATGTCGCTCGACGATGCCGTACGACTCGCACTCGAACGAAATCTCGACATCGCGGTGCAGCGTCTGAACCCCCAGATCAACGACATCGCGATTGCCAGCATCCGTTCGATTTATCACCCGTCGCTCACGTCGACCGTGTACTCGCAGTCGCAAACGACCCCGGCGCACGAACACGCTCGGTGGTGCGCAACGTCGCGGGCGCGGGCGTCGGTCAATGACAGCAGCAACGCAACGCCGGAGTCGCGCAGAGCATCCCCTGGGGCGGCGGCAACGTTGCCGTCCAATTCAATAACAGCCGGGTGTCGACGAACAGCCTGAACAATCTCTTCAATCCTTCGTACAACTCGTTCTGGACCGGGCAGATACACGCAACCCTTGCTCCGCGGGTTTCGGACGGACAATACACGGCAGCAGCTCGCGGTGACGAGTATCAACCGCGACATTTCCGACGTCCAGCTTCGCGCCACGGTCACCAACACGGTCTCGAACGTCCGCAACGCCTACTGGAACTATGTGACAGCGTTGCAGGCGCGTTGAGGTCGCACGCCAGTCGCTCGACTTGGCCGAAAACCTCGTCCGAGACAACCAGACGCGTGTTCAGGTCGGCACGATGGCGCCGATCGACGTCGTGCAGGCGCAATCCGAATCCGCCACCCGCCGCCAGATCATCGTCGCCGCCGTATCAACGCAGCGTCAAGCCGAGCTCGCGTTGAAGCGACTCGATCGTCGACGGCACCCAGGACCCGAACTGGAATGCCACGCTCGATCCGACAGACCGGCCCGAGTTTCGTCCGGAGCCGATCGACCTCGACGCGGCGATCCGGCGGGCTCTCAGCGAGCGCACCGACATCGCCATCGCGAAGAAGAACGTCGAGGCGAATAGCGTCACGCTGAAGTATCTGAACGACCAGACGCTGCCACAGGCGGACCTCTTGGCTGTTTACGGATTGCAGGGGCTGGGCGGCACCCAGCTCATCACGTCCGGCTCAGGAGTCAACCGAGACGTGATCGACAGAATCCCGGGTGGCTACGGGAACGCCCTCTCCTCGCTTTTCGCGTCGGACTATCCGCGCTGGACCGTGCAGTTGAATTTCAGCTATCCGCTCGGAAAGAGCTCTCAGGAAGCGTCGAGTGGCTCGCGCCCGCGTTCAATTGAATCAGGTTGAAGCACAGCTGAAACAGATGGAATTGCAGGTGGCCAACGACGTCACCAGCGCGGCCATCGACGCCCAGAACTCGGCTGAAGTCGTTCAGGCGGCTCAGGCCGCGCGTGAGCTGGCGCAGCGGCGACTCGAAGCCGAGCAGAGCAAGTTCGAAGTCGGAATGTCTACGAACTACTTCGTGGTCCAGGCACAGCGGGATTTGGCCGACGCGCGGAACAGCGAGCTTCGCGCCGTCCTCAATTATCGGAAGGCGCTCGTCGAGCTCGACCGCTCGCAACAGACGACGCTTCAAAGCTCGAACATTACGCTGCTGAGTCCGGGTGGCGTCGGCGGCGGCACGACGGGCAGCGGAGGAGGCAACAACGCTACGGTTGGCGCCGGTGCCGGCGGAGGCGGATTTGGCGGCGGTGGAGGTGGATTCGGCCGCTAGGCGCGGTCGGCTTCGCTCAATCGCGCCTGTTCGAACGGGAACCTTCGTAGGATCTTTTGGAAGTCATGAAGCGAGTCCTAAGTCTTCTTCTCGTCATCGCGGCCGTGGGTGCCGGCGTCGGGGCGTACTACATGCGCCGCAACGGCACCGAGCCCACGGTGAACACGGCGCCTGCGACGCGAGGGGACATCATCGACACCGTTGGTGCTACGGGTGCGCTTCAGGCCGTCACGACGGTGCAGGTCGGCAGTCAGGTCTCTGGCACGATCTCGGTGCTCAACGCCGACTTCAACTCGATCGTCCGGAAGGGTCAGGTGATTGCGAAGCTCGATCCTTCGCTGATCCAGGCACAAGTCGAGCAAGCGAAAGCCAACCTCGCGCGGTCGAGGGCGGATCTCGACCGAAATCGGGTAGAGCTGGCTGATGCGCAAACCAAGTACAGCGCGCCAAAGAACTGGCTGAACGGCAACTGCTTCCGCTGAGCGATCTGGATACCGCGAAGGTGGCCGTCGACGCCGCTCAGGCCCAGCTGGTGTCGTCGCAGGCACAAGTGACACAAGCCGAAGCGACATTGAATCAGAATCAGGTCAACGTCGAGCACACCATCATCACGACTCCGATCGACGGCATCGTCATCCAGCGGAGCGTCGACGTCGGGCAGACCGTGGCCGCCAGCCTCCAGTCACCGACGTTGTTCATCATCGCCGCCGATCTGACCAAGATGCAGGTCAATGCCAGCATCGATGAGGCCGACGTCGGGCGCATTCGACCGGGACAAACCGTCACGTTCCGTGTGGATGCATATCCGGGCCAGCAATTCGAGGGTTCTGTCGCGCAGATTCGGTTGCAGCCGGTCGTCGTCCAGAACGTGACAACGTACGCCACGATCATCAACGTCCCGAATCCCGAGCTCAAGCTGAAACCCGGCATGACGGCGAACTTGCGCGTGCAAATCGCGACACGGCCGGACGTCCTGCGGGTTCGAATGCGGCCATCCGGTTCCGCCCGACAAACGATATTTTCGCTGCTCTGAATCAAACGCCACCTGCGGGAGACCCAGTTTTCCCGCGGCGGCCGCGGCCAGGAGGCCGGGGTCGAGGTGACGTGTCGGCCGATGCGGACCTCCCCACCATGGGCAAGCCTGCGGGATCGGGATCTGCTCCCACCCAGCCACCTCCGGCTGTCGGCAAGCCAACACCGCCGGGACCATCAGCGTCCGCGCAACAGGGCCCTTCCGTCAGCGGCGGCCGTGAAGGTCGCGGCTCGTTTGGCGGTCGTTCAGGCGGATTCGAAGGCAGGGTCCGGCGGTCGCGACGGAAGCGGCTTCGGCGGAAGAAGCGCGGATGCCGGCGCCTCGGACGGAGACAGGCGCGCGCGCATGATGGATCGGTTCAAGGACATGTCGCCCGACGAACAGAAGCAGTTTCTCGCGCGGATGAAAGAGCGCGGCGTTGACGTCAGTGCGTTCGAGGCGGCGGCTACCAAGAAACCGGAGAAGCCCGGCGCATCGAAGGAACGCACGGCTCGGCCGGCGGAGACCATCGATGCGTTGTTTGCGCCGTTGCCGCCGGTCGAATCCCGGGGTCGAGTCTGGGTCTTCACGAACAAGGAATTGAAGCCCGTGAATCTGCGCCTCGGCATCACCGACGGCACGAACACCGAGCTCTTGAGCGGCGAATTGCAGCCAGGGATGGAAGTGGTCACTGGCGTGCTGACAGGTACCAGTGCGCGGCCGGGCCAGCCTGCCGGCGCAGGCAATCCGCTGCTGCCACAGGGCGGGCGCGGGCGTGATGGCTTTGGTGGATTCCCAGGCGGCGGAGGCGGCGGTCGAGGCCGGTAGCACGATGCCTCCTGTCATCTCGGTCAAGAGTCTCGTCAAGACCTACGTGGTCGGCGAAGTCGAAGTCAAAGCGCTCCGAGGAGTGAATCTCGACGTCGAGCGAGGTGAGTTCTTGTCGGTAACGGGGCCATCAGGATCGGGCAAGTCAACATTCATGCATATCGCCGGTTGTCTGGACAAGCCGACTGGCGGCCAGTAGCTTCCTGGACGGGCAGGACGTTTCTCGCATGTCGAAGGACCAACTCAGCAGCCGTGCGCAACAAGAAGATTGGCTTTGTGTATTCCAGGGCTTCAACCTCTTGTCGCGGACCTCGGCACTCGACAACGTCGAGTTGCCGCTCTTGTATGGCGGCGCTGGGCTGAAGGCAGTAGACCGTCACAAGCGCGCGATGGAGGTCTTGAGGGCTGTCGGCCTCGAAGATCGTGCGGACCATCACCCAAATCAGCTTTCTGGTGGTCAGCAGCAGCGCGTCGCGATCGCTCGAGCGTTGATCAACGACCCGTCGATTCTTCTCGCCGACGAGCCGACGGGGAACCTCGATACGCGAACGAGCATCGAAGTAATGGACATCTTTCAGCATCTGAACAGCGAACGGGGCATTACTGTCCTGCTGATCACGCACGAACTCGACATCGCGGATATACGGGACACGAATCGTGCAGTTTCGCGACGGGCATGTGGTAGCGGATCGGGCCGTAACCCGCCGTCGTCAGCGCGCGAGAGGAGCTGGCGGCGCTGCCGGTGGAAGCGGCGGCCGGATAGTTGGTTGGTTGGTCGTTAGTCGTTGGTCGTTGGTCGTGGTAGAAATCGTTAGAAGTTGGTCGTCGCCTGATCGCGAACTACCTGGAATCCGGTACAGGCGACGGTTGGTCTCGGGAGTCAGACTATGTCGGTCTTGATGGTATTTCGGATCGCCCTGAAGGCGCTTGCGCGCAATAAGATGCGGACCGCGCTGACCATGCTGGGAATGATTATCGGCGTGGCAGCTGTGATTACCATGGTCGCGCTTCGGCTCGGGCGCCCAATCCCAGATCGATTCGGCCGTTCAGTCCGTCGGCACCAACACCATCATCGTCAACGCCGGCAACTGGACTCAGGGGTGGCGTGCGGCAAGGACAAGGGAACGCCAGTACGCTCACGCCCGACGATGCGGCCGCGATCACCCAAGTGCCGGGCGTTCTCTACGCAGCGGCGGGATCGAACATGCGAGCCCAAGTGGTGGCGGGCAACCTGAACTGGAACACGCAACTCCAGGGCACCGATATCGACTACCCACTCATCAATGCCTGGCCGACCCAGCTCGGCGCGTTCTTCCACCTCGCAGGACGTTCAGACCGCCAGCCAAGGTGGTGGTCCTCGGCTCCGTGACGCGCGAGCAGCTCTTTGGAGCAGACGTGAATCCGGTCGGCGAGGTCATCCGCATCTCCAACCAGCCGTTCACGGTGGTGGGCGTAATGGCCGCGAAGGGCCAATCGCAGATCGGCCAGGACCGCGACGACGTCGCGTTTGCGCCCTACACGACCGTGATGAAGAAACTGCGAGGCGTGACGTTCATCAATAACGTCAACGTCATGGGTGCCGATTCGAGTCAGGTTTCAGCGACAGCCGATCGGATCGCCGCACTGCTTCGAACACGCCACAAGATCCAACCGGGCGACCCCGACGACTTCATGGTTCGGACGATCGAGGAAATGGCGAGCGTGCGGAAAGAAGCGACGCAAACCATGACCGCCCTGCTGGCGAGCATCGCGGGTGTGTCGCTGCTGGTTGGCGGCATCGGAATCATGAACATCATGCTCGTGTCGGTGACCGAGCGAACGCGGGAGATCGGCCTTCGCATGGCGATTGGCGCCCGCGGGCGGGACGTGCTGTTGCAATTTCTCGTCGAAGCCGTCGTCGCTCAGCCTGTTCGGCGGCGGGATTGGGATCGCCCTTGGATTTGGGCTCGCGGAAGGGGTCACCTTGTGGCAGGGCTGGCCCACCACGGTATCGCCGAACTCCGTAGCGATAGCGTTCGGGTTCGCGGCAGCCACAGGCGTGTTCTTTGGGTTCTACCCGGCGCGCAAGGCCGCTGCGCGCTCGATCCGATCGAAGCGCTTCGATTCGAGTAGTTAACCGGCCGCCGGGGCGGCCTTAGGGACCATAGAAGCCGGCATGCGTTTGTCTTACACATTCGTCGTTCTAAGCGTGGCGATCACAACGGCGGCGGCGGTCGCCTGCTCTCGTGGCGCCGCATCGAGTTCAACCGCACCGGCCGGCGGCGGCCGTGGAGGAGCAGGCGCCCTGTTCCCGTCACGGTCGGGATGGTCGTCCAGAAGGCGATGCCGATCGAGGTCAAGGTGATCGGCACGGCCGAGCCACACTCCACTGTTGCGGTGCGAGCGCAGGTGACCGGCCAGCTCATCGCCGTCAATTTCAGGGAGGGGCGACGACGTCAAGAAGGACCAGGTCTTGTTCGAGCTGGATCGGCGTCCGCTCGAATCGGCGCTGCAGCAGGCGCAGGCCAACCTTGCGCGGGACACCGCGCAGCTGACGAAACGCAGAAGCGCAGGCCAAGCGTTTTCAGGACCTCGCCGAGCGCGGCATTGCCACGAAGGAGCAGCTCGACACGGAGTCGAACTGGCGTTGCGGCGCTCGCTGCCACCGTCGAGGCCGATCGGGCCGCCGTCGAGAACGCGCAGGTGCAGTTGCAGTGCGCGACCATCACAGCCCCGATCTCCGGTCGAACCGGCACGCTGATGGTGCACGAAGGGAACCTGCGTGCGCCAACGATACGACGTCGCTCGTAGTGATCAACGAGGTATCGCCGATCTACGTATCGTTCGCGATCCCTGAAGCGCGTCTTTCGGATCTGAAGCGCTACATGGCGCTGGGCTCGCTGCGCGTCGAAGCCAGCCCGCCCGAGGAGGGCTCGGCGACGAGCAACGGGCGCATCACGTTCGTCGACAATGCCGTCGACCCGACGACTGGGACAATCAAGATCAAGGCTGAGTTCTCCAACGGCGATCGTCGCCTCTGGCCCGGCCAGTTCGTCAACGTCGTCGGTGCTGTTGGCTACCGATATGGCGGCAATCGTTGCGCCTTCACCGGCGATTCAGACGTCGCAGCAAGGTCCATACGCGTTCGTCGTCAAGCCAGACAAGACGGTCGAGTTCCGTGTCGTCGAGGTCGCGCGATCCGGCGCCACCGAGACGGTGATCAAGAACTGGGCTGCAGGCCGGCGAGACGGTCGTAACGGATGGACATCTGCGCCTCGTGCCAGGCGCCCACATCAGTGTCAAGGGCGACGAAACCCAGAAGGTAACGCCATGAACCTCTCGGCTGTCTTCATCCGGCGACCGGTCACGACCACGCTCTTGATGCTGGGGATTCTCGTCTTCGGCGCCATGGCCTATCAGGTGCTGCCGGTCAGCGACCTGCCCACCATCGACTTTCCGACCATCCAGGTGAATGCAAGCCTGCCTGGCGCGAGCCCGGAGACGATGGCTTCGTCCGTGGCGCTGCCGCTCGAAAAGCAGTTCGCATCGATCGCGGGGCTCGACCAACATCAACTCGACGAGCTCGCAAGGCAACACGAACATCACGCTGCAGTTCGACCTGAGCCGGAACATCGATGCGGCGGCTCAGGACGTTCAATCGATGATCGGGCGCGCGTCTCGCCAGCTGCCGCCTCAGATGCCTGCGCCGCCTTCCTATCAGAAGGCGAACCCGAGCGACCAGTCGGTCATCATTCTTGTTCTCTCATCGAATACGGTGCCGCTTTCAGTCCTGGACGAATACGGGCAACAGACCATTGCCCAGCGTATTTCGATGGTGACCGGGGTTGCACAAGTGGACGTGTTCGGCTCGCAGAAGTACGCGGTGCGCATCGATGTCGACCCGCGCCAGCTCGCCGCCCGCTCCATCGGCATCGATGAAGTCGCCAACGTCGATATCGAACGCCAACGTCAACCTCCCCACCGGCAACATCTACGGTGAGAAGACGTTCGTCGTGCAATCCAACGGGCAGCTTCTCCGGGCGGCGGCGTATGGGCCGACCATCATCGCGTATCGCAACGGGAATCCCGTGCGCCTCGAGGAAGTCGCGCACGTGTACGACGGCGTGGAGAACGACAAGTCCGCCAGCTGGCGGCAGGGCTCAGCGCGCCATCATGCTGGCCGTCAAGAAGCAGCCGGGCACCAACGTCGTCGAAGTGGTGGACAGAATCAACGCACTGTTGCCGACGTTCCGTGAGCAGATCCCGGCCTCCATCAACATCGATACGCGCATGGATCGCTCGATCTCCATTCGCCAGTCGGTTCACGACGTCAAAGTGACGCTCCTCATCACGATCGGCCTCGTTGTCCTCGTGATCTTCATGTTCTTGCGCAACCTGTCGGCGACGCTGATCCCCAGCCTCGCGCTGCCCGGCTCACTGGTCGGAACCTTCTCGGTCATGTACCTGCTCGGTACAGCCTCGACAACCTGTCGCTGATGGCACTCACGCTCTCGGTAGGCTTCGTCGTCGACGATGCCATCGTCATGCTGGAGAACGTCGTCCGCCACATGGAGATGGGCAAACCGCCGATGGAGGCGGCCTTCGACGGCTCGAAGGAGATTGCCTTCACCATCGTGTCGATGACGCTCTCGCTCGCCGCAGTGTTCATCCCGGTGTTGTTCATGGGCGGCGTGGTGGGCCGGTTACTGCACGAATTCGCCGTGACCATCGGCGTGGCCATTCTTGTGTCGCGGCTTCGTGTCGATCAGTCTCACGCCGATGCTGTGCAGCCGGTTCCTGAGACCGCCGCATGCGCAGCGTCACGGATGGCTCTACAACGCGTTCGAGCGGATGTTCCAGGGGTGGCTGTGGGTGTACGACCGCACACTGAGATTGAGCCTCCGCTTCAAGGGAGTCACGGCGATCGCCTCAGTGGCTCTGCTGTTCGCTACCGGCTATCTGTTTGGACTGGTGCCGAAGGGATTCTTACCCAGCGAAGATCAGGGCCGGTTTCAAATCAACACCGAAGCGATGCAAGGCATCAGCTATCCGGAGATGGTGCGCCACCAGACGCAGGTTGCCGACATCGTGGCGAAAGACCCTGACGTCGCATCCACGATGGTCAACGTAGGGGCGATCGGTAATTTCGGCGGTGCGTTGAACAGCGGCCGCATCTGGGCCGAGCTCAAGCCGCGCTCGGAACGGCAGATGTCGGTCGATCAGAAGATCGCTGAACTGCGGCCGACGATGGCGCAGATTCCCGGCATCCGCGTCTTCATGACCAATCAGCCGCCCATCAACCTCGGCGGAACGGGCGGCGGCTCACGCGGACTCTACCAGTTCACGCTTCAGGACACCGACACCGACGAGCTCTATAAGTGGGCGCCGATCCTCGAGGAGAAAATCCGTCAGTATCCCGGGCCTCGAGGATGTCAGCAGCGACCTGCTGCTCAGGAATCCGCAGGTGACGGTCGAGATGGACCGCGACAGGGTCTCGACGCTCGGCCTGACCGCGAACCAGGTCGAGACCGCGCTCTACAACGCCTATGGCACGCGCCAGGTCTCGCAGATCTTTGCGCCCAACAATCAGTACCAGGTGATTCTCCAGGTGGCGCCCGAATTTCAAACCGATCCAGCTGCCATGTCGCAGCTGCTACGTGCGCTCCAACACCGGCCGTCTGATCCCACTCGAGTCGGTCGCCCGATTGAAGATGGAGGTCGGCCCCTACTCGGTCAGCCACACCGGGCCAGCTACCGTCCGTCACCATCTCTTTCAACTTGAAGCCGGGCCTCGCGTTGGGCGACGCCGTGTCGGCAGTGCAATCGCTGGCCGCGCAGACGCTGCCCTCGACCATCAGCACGAGTTTCCAGGGCACAGCGCAGGCGTTCCAGGATTCGCTGCAGGGCCTCGGCCTGATCCTGTTGATGGCGATCGTCGTCATCTACATCGTGCTTGGGGTGTTGTATGAGAGCTTCACGCACCCGCTCACGATTCTTTCCGGACTTCCCTCTGCCGGCCTCGGCGCGTTGCTCACGCTGCTGCTCTTCAAGACCGAGTTGAACCTGTACGCGTTCGTCGGCGTGATCATGCTGGTCGGCCTCGTGAAGAAGAACGGAATCATGATGGTCGATTTCGCCGGTCGAGGCGCAGCGGCAGCATGGCAAGTCGCCCATGGAAGCGATTCACGAAGCGTGTCTCGTGCGTTTCCGGCCGATCATGATGACGACCATGGCGGCGCTCGTTGGCACCCTGCCGATCGCACTGGGATGGGGAGCCGGTGCCGAGTCGCGGCAACCGCTCGGCCTGGCGGTGGTCGGCGGCTTGCTCGTCTCGCAATTGCTGACGCTCTACATCACACCGGTCTATTACGTGCCATCGAAGGTGCGCGGATGTGGCTGGCCAGGCGGCGGTCGTCGGAAGGGCGCATCGCGCGTACGGAGCCTCCGAGGAACCGCTGGCGCTGCGGTAAGCAAGTGAGGCGACTTCAGTCAGGGATGGGAATGTCCAACTACGTGAGGAAGATTGGCCCGGGCCGCCAGCGGATTCGAGTGCGGCTGACGCACTCGGTTCCTGCCTGCTCGCCTCGAGCGTCCTTCTGGCAGCTTGTAGCGGTTCCGGCGAGGCGAATGGTCTTGGAGGACGGGGGGACGCGGCAGCCGCGGCGGCGGCCCGGCGGTCCGCGTGGAGTCGACGACGCTTCAACATATCAGCGTCGAACGACGGGTCGATCTTTCCGGCACTCTTGTATCCCCGATCAGGCTCGTGTAAGCAGCGAGGTCGCCGGGATCGTCCGCGACGTGCCGGTGCAGTTGGGCACCGAAGTGCGCGTGGGCGACCTGCTCGTGCGCATCGAGCCTCGCGAGCTGACTCTCGCGTTGGAGCGGGCAGAAAGCGCGCTTCGCCAGGTCGAGGCGCAGCTTGGCATCGATCGCACGCAGGACAAGCAGCCGCCGCCGGACGAGCAGATCGCCTCGGTGCAGCAAGCAATCGCCAACCGAGATGACGCGCGTGCCGCGTTCGCCCGCGCCCAACAACTGAGCGGGCGAGGCCTGCTGTCGCAGGTCGATCGGGAAACCGCCGAAACGCGCCTGAAGGTCGCGGAGGCGAACTACGAGGCGGCTATCGACAACGTCCGCAGCCTCAAAGCCAGCCTTCAAGATCGTCGAGCCTCCTACGAGCTCGCGCAGAAGAAGCTCAACGACGCAAATGTTCGCGCGCCGGTATCCGGATCGGTCGCTGAACGCCTGGTGCAGCCGGGGAATTCATCCGCGAGAATACGCCGGTCGCGACCATCGTGCAGATGAATCCGCTGAAGTTGAAAACCGCGATTCAGGAAAAGAACGCCGGCGTCATCAAGGTCGGCCAGTCGGTGGACTTCGTCGTCGAAGCGTTCGGCGACAAAGCCGTTTCACGGGAAAGTGGCCTACGTCAGCCCGGCAGTCGATCAGGCGACCCGCACTTTCCCGTCGAGGTCCTGGTGGACAATGTCGACCGCACGCTGAAGCCCGGATTTTTCGCCAAAGGCACGGTGCTCACACGCGTGGACGAGAATGTGCTGGCTGCGCCCAGACGACGCCATATCGACGATGGCCGGCGTGTCCACGGTTTACGTGATCGAGGATGGCAAGGCGCGTCAGCAACAGGTCACGCTCGGAGCGCGCAAGGGCACGGTCGTTGAAATCGTGGAAGGCTTGAAAGGCGACGAGATTGTCGCGACCAGCAACGTCAATCAGCTCGCGACCGGAACGAGCGTGCGGACGGGCCAGGCGGTGAGCGAGCCCGAGGGACGCGGCAATGGCGCAAACGGCCGTCGTGGCGGCCAGGGCCGTGGTCGTGAAGGGAGCCAGCCAATGAAGCTAGCGGAAATCAGCGTCAAGCGGCCCGTCTTCGCCATCATGATGACGACGGCGCTCATCGTACTGGGCTCGTTCTCCTACAAGGATCTCGGCCTGGACTTGATGCCGAAGACCGACCAGCCGGTGGTGAACGTGCAGGTCCAGCTTCCGGGCGCCAGCGCCGAGGAAGTCGAGACCCAGATCACCAAGCGCGATCGAGGAAGCCGTGAACACCATCAGCGGCATCGACGAACTGCGGGCGAACTCCCAGCAGGGCAGTGTCAGTGTCAACATCACCTTCACGCTCGAGCGCGACATCGAAGCCGCGACGCAGGACGTCCGCGACAAGGTCGCCACAATCGTCGCTCAGTTCCCGCGTGACGCCAGGCCGCCTCAGATTCAGAAGAACGATCCCGACGCGTCGCCCATCCTGCAGTTCAACGTGTACGGTCCTCGGTCGCAGAAGGAAATCACGCGACATCGCCGACAAGCAGATCAAGCAGGTGCTCGAGACCTTGAAGGATGTCGGGGCGATCAGCCTCCAAGGCGATCGTCGCCGCGAGATCCAGCTGCTGCTCAACGCCGACCGCCTCAACGCCTACGGCTTGACCGTCGAGCAGGTGCGGACAGCGATCGAGCGACAGAACGTGGAAGTGCCCGGCGGCAATTTCGTGTCCGGGCCGTCCGAGGTCGCGCTTCGCACCTTGGGCCGAATCAAGAATGTCGAGGATTTCAACCGCATCGTCCTTGCCTATCGCGAGGGGTCGGTGATCACGTTTGGCGACATCGGCCGCGTGGTGGACGGCATCCAGGAGGTGCGCGGCGCGAACAAGCTGAACGGCGTGGCCGTCGGTCGGTCTCCAGGTTCGCAAGCAGTCGGGGACCAATACCGTCGAGGTGGTCGACCGCGTCGTGGACAAGCTGCAGCAGATTCAGGCTTACGCTGCCGCAGGATCTTCAGATCAGCATCGGCAACGACCAGTCCCGCTTCATCCGCCGATCGTTCGAGGAGATCCGGCTCCACCTGATCCTCGGCGGCCTGCTCGCCAGCGCTCGTGGTCTTCCTCTTCATCCGCAACCTGCGCGTGACGTTCATTGCCGCATTGGCCGTGCCGACCTCGATCATCGGCACCTTCACGATCATGAGAGATGTTCGGCTTCACGCTGAACAACATGACGATGCTGGCGCTTGTCTCTCGCCACCGGCATCGTCATCGACGATGCGATCGTCGTGCTCGAGAACATCTTCAGGTATGTCGAAGAGAAGGGCCTGACGCCTAAAGAAGCGGCCGCCGATGCGACGGCGGAGATCGGCTCGGCGGTCATGGCGACCACTCTTGTCACTGGTCGTGATCTTCGTGCCGGTGGCGTTCATGACCGGCCAGATTGGGCGCTACTTCTACAGCTTCGGGATCACCTCGGCGGCGGCGATTCTGATTTCCATGTTCATCTCTTTCACGCTCACACCGGCGCTGTGCGCGATGTGGCTGAAGAAGGAGGACACGCAAATCGGACCACTCCACGACGAAATCCAGCGGCTTTACGCCAAGTTGGACGCCGCGTACGGCAGGATGCTCGACTTGGTCGCTTCACCACCGCGCCGTGATGCTGGGCATCGCCGGCGCAGTCGTCGCATCGGCCGCCTTTCTGTACCCCATACGTCGGCAAGGAACTGGTGCCGGACGACGATCAGGGCGAGTTCAGCGGTCAACGTGCGGTTGCCGAGAGGCACTAGCTTACCCGCGCACCGAAGAATTCGCCAAGCCGATCGAGCAGGAGATCCTGGCGCCTCCGCGACTTGAGTCGCGTGCAGCAGTTCGTCGGTACCGGCAACGCCAACTTCAACATCACGATGACCCCGCTCGAAGAGCGCGATATCTCGCAGCAGGAGATGATGCGGCGTGTTCGCGCGATGCTCCGCAAATGCCAGGGCGCGCGGATTCAGCGTGTCAGGGCGGGACCGACATTTCGGGCGCATCGACCGGTGGCTGGGGCGGCGGCGGCGGCGGCGGAACTATCAAGGTGGCGGCGGTGGGGGCGGCGGTCGAATCGGCTCCAGATTCTCATTCAGGGACCCGACATCGAACAGCTTCAGGTGTACCGACGCAACTGGTCGACAAGATCCGGACGATCAACGGCGTCGTGGACGTCGACTCCAACTTCGAGCCGACCCAGCCGGAACTGCAGGTCACGGTCGATCGCACCCGCGCGGCCGACCTGGGCGTCAACATCGATTCTCTAGCCAACAACCTCCGCGCACGTTGATCGGCGGCGAAGAGATCTCAGAGTTCAAGGACGGCGACGATCAGATCATCGTCCGGCTGCGCCTCGACGAGGCGTATCGGAACAATCCGGCCACGATGGGGGACCTGCTCGATCCCGGCCGGACCCGACCGGATCGTCAAGGTGAGCGACGTCGCCATCATGCGCAACGAGCGTGGACCGGCTGAGATCGAGCCGCTACAACCGCCAGCGCCAGATCTCCATCTTTGCCAACATCGACCGCGTTCCGCTGGGCGAAGTGCTGTCGGCCGCTCGCGTCAAGGTCGAGGAACTGCATCTGAAGGCCGGCTATCAAGCAGTGTTCGGCGGCAGCGCTCGAGCGCTCAACGAAGCTTCGCAGCAACTTCTTGATCGCGATCGTGCTGGCTATCGCGCTTCATTTACATGGTGCTGGCATCGCAGTTCAACAGCTTCGTCCACCCGCTGACGATCATGACTGCCCTGCCGCTCAGCCTGCCGGCCGGCCTGCTCGCCCTGATGGCGTTTCGGCATGACGATCAACGTATACAGCGCCATCGGATTGATGATGCTGTTCGGCATCGTGAAGAAGAACTCGATTCTCCAGGTCGACTACACGAACACGCTGCGCGCTCAGGGGATGGAACGGCACGAGGCGCTGATTGTCGCCAACCACGTCCGGCTGCGGCCGATCCTGATGACGACGATCGCGATCGTTGCCGGGCATGATTCCGATCGCCCTGGGTCGCGGCGCCGGCGCGCGGATCGCGCGCGTCGATGGCCATCACGATCCTCGGAGGTCAGGTGCTCTGCCTGCTGCTGACCCTCCTCGTCACGCCGGTCGTCTACTCCTATTTCGACGACCTGCGCGAGTGGAGTCCATCGCCACCCTGCGCCGTCTCTGGCATCAGCAGAACGGGCCGTGGGGAAAAGCCTGCGGAGGTCTGAGCTGCCAATCTTGCGCCTCCCTGCTGAAGCTGCCTTAACGATCTTGGCACGACCGTTGCCTCAAGCGCATCACTATTGAAAGTAGTTTCGGGGGCGTGTGACGCAGTCGGCGCCGGCGTTCAGAACGCGGTCACGATCGTCGTTGCCGCCGGGCCGCGCAAAACGCTGAAAGCTCTTGCATTTCGATCCAAAGCTCATGCGTGGGAGCCGTTCGATCGGGCGCAAGGCGGCCAAGACGGGTCAAGGCGCTGCGCCGAAACAGCTACTGTCTCAAACCAAACACTATGCGAATTGGATATGCTAACAACCTGCCGACGCGAGTGATGTCACGAAATGGTCGGGTCTGGGATACTTCATCGCAAAAGCGCTCGAAAACCAATCAATCGACGTCGTTCCTGTCGGACCTTTGACCGAATATTGTGATTCGACTCTAAGGGCCAAGCATTTCTTTGCTCGATACGTCACCCATAAAAGGGTTGGCTGAAAGAACGAGAGCCCAGAGTCTTGCAATCTTATGCCGACCAGGTCGCTAGTAAGTTGAAGACCCTGGCTGTTGACGTCGTCTTCAGCCCGGGGACCATCCCGATCTCTTACTTGGAATGCCAATCTTCCGATTGTTTTCTGGACCGATGCCACCTTGCGCGGGATGATCCAACTTCTATCCGGGCGGTCCAATCTCAGCAAGTGGCAGTCAACGGGAAACGGTAACAGCATGGAACAGGCGGCGCTCTCGAGATCCCGATTGGCTATTTACTCCTCCGACTGGGCCGCCAGAAACCGCCGAGGGACAGCTACTACGAGGTGGATGCTCGCAAAGTGAAGGTCGTGCCATTCGGCGCCAACATTTCCCGCCAGCAAAACCTCGAAGACGTCAGACGGATGATCGGGCAGCGTCCTACGAATTGTTGCAAGTTGTTGTTCGTCGGCGTCGACTGGTGCCCGAAAGGCGGAGATATCGCCGTCGAGATCGCGCGGGGCCTCAACCAGCGCGGATTGGAGACCGAGGCGACGATCGTCGGGTGCACTTCCACAAGGTGAATTGCCAGCTTTCGTCTCGGCCAAAGGCTTTCTATCGAAAACCAACGAAGCCAAAGCGCGCCAGGCTCGATCAACTGTTCGCGGAATCCCATTTCGTGATACTGCCAACCCGGGCGGATTGCGTGCCGGTCGTGATCGCCGAAGCCAACTCGTTTGGCGTTCCCGTTGTGACCAGCGATGTCGGCGGTATTCCGACAGTGGTCAACCATGGCGTCAACGGCGCGATGTTTTCGTCGCAGAGCTTCGCAGGGCAAGCAAGCGATTTCATCTTCAGCGCCATGAACGACACGGGAACCTACCGCCGACTGGCCGAGGGCGCATTGGGTCAGCATGAGGATCGACTCAACTGGAACGTAGCCGGCAGAAAGGTCAAAGAACTTTTGAAAGACCACTGCGGTTAACGGCTTCACCACCAAGCATCACCCACCACCCGGCCCGCGATCGATCAGGACTATTCAAGAGCTCCCGCACCGTTTTCCCGGTCACCGGATCGATCGTCTTCGGGGCGATCTCTGCGAGCGGCTCCAAGACAAACTGCCGGCTTCGAAAGCGGGGATGCGGAACGACTAATCCGACTTCGTCGATGATTTGATCGGCGAACAGAATGAGATCGAGGTCGAGCGTCCGGGCAGCGCCGGCAAACGGCCGCTCGCGCCCGCGATCGGCTTCGATCGCGCAGTAGTGCGTCAACAACGCTCGAGCGGGCAGCACCGTGTCCCCGACGACCGCTGCGTTCAGGAACGGCCCCTGATGTCCGGGAACGTCCAACAGGAGCGGTTTCGATGTGCGAGGAAACCTGGATGCCTTCGAGGAGTCCGTCCAGCCGGGAAACGGCATGGTCGAGATGCGCGCGGCGATCGCCGAGGTTGCTGCCCAGGGCGATGGCGACCCGTGTTGCCATCGGAGAAAGGCCGGAAACGTTATCGGACCGCTATTCAATCCACCTGTTCGGTAACACCTCGCCTCTCGCCGCCTCGGGCTGATCGGCCCGCCGGCCGAGGAGGAGTCCGGTCTGCCCCGCCAATGCCTGCTCGAAGAAGCGTTTCTGCTCGAGGGTCTCGCCCAGAATGACGCGCAACATTCCGCGATGACGAGCGTTGCTCATTGCATCAACGCGTGGACTCCACCGGTCGACGAGGCGTGCGCGTCCCTGGCATCGCGCTTCGATCAACGCCCGCGCAGCGCTCTTGCCCTTTGCCCGTTATGGTCGCTCCCCGAGTCGGCTGTATCGAGGGCGTTGCCGTTCAGCTCCCGGATTGCCTGCGCCAGCCATGCAAGCTGCGCCTCCTCCGGGCGACGATGTATGGTAGGTGTTGTTGAAGTCGTATTGACTGACGAGCCTCGCCGACGCCTGATGTCGCAGCAGCATCGCCAGCTTCTCGCGGTGAAATTCCTGCAGCAACGGGGAGCATGCCACTCACGAGTTCTGCTTTTCCTTGCAGGCGATGCAGACCCTCGTCCAGGGAATCGCTGCCAAACGCGCCTCGGCAATGGGTTCGCCGCAGTCGCGGCACACACCGTAGGTTCCTTTTTCAATGCGTCGAAGCGCTTCCTCGATGGCTTGCAGAATCTTCGCATCGGTCTGTTTCAACTTGAGCTGAATATGAACTTCGTTGTTCCCGCTCGCTTGATCCGCCATGTCGCCCTGGCGCGTGTTGGTCTCCATCGAAGCCTGCAACGGCTTGATGCCTCCGGTGCCGACGATCTCGCCGCGCTTTCTAAGCAACGCGCGTCTTTGTGCTGCTGAACGTCCATGTCAGCTTGACACTCCTGCCCCTCCTGGGTCCATTCCGGTCGAGACAACATTGCATCATAGCATTCTTCCCGACAGGTCTCACGCACGCGACCACTACTGACCACCATGACCGGCATTACCGGGGCGCCCTCGGGCCCGACGCGCGCGGATGATTGCTAACGAAGAAACAGGTAACGAGGCGAGAAACAGCGCGGCGAAAATGTAGATCAGCGGTTGAACCTCACGCCCCTTGCCGACGGAAAGCTTCAGCATGGCGTAAGCGATGAGGCCGAATGCGATGCCATCTGTGATGCTGACAGCAAAGCGGCATCATGATGACGGTGAGAAACGCAGGAATCGCCTCGGTTGGATCGTTCCACTCGATCTCCTCAGCCCCTTCATCATCATCGTCCCGACCAGGATGAGCGGCGGAGCGATGACCGGGTAGAGCGTCGAGCCGCCGACGGCATGGCCGCCGCCAATCATTCGGACGAGCGGATAGAAGAAGAGGAGAGCAGGAACATCGTGGCGGTCACGAGGCTGGTGAGCCCCGTCCGGCCTCCAGCAGCCACGCCGGCCCCTCTCGATGTGCGCGGTGACGGTCGAGGTGCCGAGCGCAGCCCCCACCACGGTCCCAATCGCGTCCGCCAGCAGTGCCTGACGGGCGCGCGGAAGCGTCCCGTCGCGCATCAACCCTGCCTGTCCACCAACCCCCGACCAGGGTGCCGACCGGAGATCGAACAGCGCAAGAAGGAAAAACACGGACACGACGGCGAGCATCCTGGAGCAACGACCCCGGCAAGGTCGAGCTGCATGGAGCGTCGGGGCGAGTGATGGCGGCCGGCTTGCCCAGCCCTGATAGCGCACGATTCCCAACGGCAAGCCCATGCCCGCGCTGATGACGATGCCCCAGAGCAAGGCGCCCGGAACCCGGCGCGCCATCATCACCGCTGTGGCTGCGAGCCCTGTGAGCCAGCAGCGTCGACCGATGTGCAAATCCCCAAGCGTCACGAGGGTGCCGGTGCGGCAACGACGAGACCTGCCCACTGGAGGCCCACCATCGCAATGAGCAAGCCGATGCCGGCTGCGATCGCGTGTTTGAGAGCAGAAGGAATTGCGGTGATGAGACGCTCGCGGGGCCAAAGCCGGCCGCGAGGATGAAGGTCAGCCCTGCCAGCGCCACGGCGCCGAGCGCTATCTGCCACGGCACCTTCATGCCGACGACAACGGAGTAGGCAAAAAGAAGTTGTGGCCCATCGCCGGGGCAACGGCGATCCGGATAGTTCGCCAGGAACGCCATCAGCGCGGTCGCGAACGCAGTCGACGAGACATGTCGCCGACAGAACCGCTCGAAGTCCATGCCGGCGGCGCCGAGCACGGCCGGTTGGACGAAGATGATGTAGGCCATGGTCAGGAATGTTGTCAGGCCCGCGACCATCTCCGTTCGTAGTCGTGCCGTGAGCGGTCAGTTGGAAACGCTTCTCGAGGGAAAGCTCGCAAGATGAAGTTGGGCTATTCAGCTCGAAGTGTGGCCAGTGGCTTGTGCCGCAGGACGTCCAGACTCGCAAGAACGCCGATCACCGCCACTAAGGCGGCGGTCAGAAAACGCCACCGACGTGCTCGCCCGCGAAGACGCGCCACGGGATATCGAGGGCATATCGGCTGACGCCCCATGTCGAGCGCGACGGCGCCGAGCGATCCGACGATGCCCGCCAGCGAACCCAGCACGCCGTATTCGAACAGCAGCATCTTGGCGATCGTGCGCGTGTTGGCGCCCAACGTCTTCAGCACCGCGGCCTCGTAGACACGCTGGAACTTCGTCATCGCCACGGCGCCGATCAGAATCAGGGCGCCGCTGAAGAGGACCAGGCCGCCCGACGACCGTCACGCCAGCGTCACTTTCGACATGATGTCGCGCACGGTCAGGAGGATCTCGTGAAAGTCGATGACCGACACGTTCGGAAACCGCTCGACGAGGTCGTGCTGAAATCTCGCCGCGAGCGGCGGCCTCGTCCGGCCCTTTCAGCGGGCTGATGAACGTCTGCGGCGCTTCGTCGAGCGCGCCTGGGCGGAACACGAACATGAAGCCGCCGCTGCGCGCGTCCCGTCAATCGACCTCGCGGATGCTGGTGACCCGCGGCGCTGACCTGGCGGCCCAGAATATCGAACCGCATGACGTCGCCGACGCCGATGTCGAAACCGTTCGTGGATCCCTTTTTCGATCGAAACCTCCGGATCGGTCGCAGGGCCAGTCAAGAATGTCACCGCCTGACAATTCGTTCGTTGGCCTCAAGGTGATCCCGGTAGGTGATCAGTATACTCGCGCGCGAGCGAGCCACGGGCGCGGACGTCCTCGAAGCTCTCCAGGTTGGTCTCGCCGCCCGGTCACGCCGGTCACCCGGGCGCGCAATACGGGAATCAACCGAGCATACTCTGGAGCCATTCACAGGATCCGCGAGGAACGCACGCACGCCGCTCGACCTGATCGCGTTGGATATCGATCAGAAACATGTCTGGCGAGTCCGTCAGAGACCTGCAGGCTGAAATTCCTGCAAGCAGGCTGGCCTGCAGGGACCGCACGCCGACGACGAAGAAGGCGCCCAGGCCTACCGCAAACAGAATCACGCGGGTCTGGTTGCCGGACGCGACAGGTGCAGCACCGCATGGCGAAGCGGAAACGACGGCGACCGGCCGAGCGGCGCAATCATCGTCGATCAGCAGACGGCCAGCAGCCTGCAGGACGACCGCGAGCAACGGCAAAGCCGCCAGCAGACGACGAGCCCCGACGCGCGAGAGACGATGCCTGCCACGCGGTGACGGCGATCGAGCGCCAGCGCGACGAGAGACCATCACGCCGATTCGGGTCCAGTCGAGCTGCGACGCGGCGCCGACTCGTCGCGGAGAAGCAGCGACGGCTTCACGTATCGCACCTGCATGAGCGGCACGACGGAGAACAGCAGCGACACGAGAATGCCGACAGCCACGCCTTGTGCGGCCGCGCTCCACGAACCCATGCTGTGTCGTCCGCCGAGAATCGACGTCGAGCCGCCGAGCGCGAGCGGTATGGCCGCGATCGCCGCACGCGCCAGCAATACGCCCAGCAGACTCCCGGCGAATCCAGAGCCGACGACCTGCAGCACGTAAACAGTCATGATCTGGCTGGTTGCGGGCGCCGACGCACTTGAGGCACGGCGATGCTGCGGATCTTCTGCATGACGAAGACGCGCGTGACGCTGGACATCGGCGATGCCGCCGAGAATGACGATCACCAGGCCGACGAGGCTCAGGTAGTTCTCCGGCGCGATCGAAATCGCGCCCGACTTCGTCCGTCTTCGAGCGGTACGAGCGCGCGCGCCAACGAACTCTTCTTTGAAGTCGAGCGCAGGCGTCGCGGACTAACGGCTGGATCGTCTCCTCCGGCACGCGTGACGAGCAGGACCCGGCGCGCGCGACTGCCGACCGCCAGCAGGCCGGTCGACGGCAGGTCGTCGCTGGTCGATCAGCACGCGCGGTCGAGGCTGAATCCGCCGACGCGGCGTCCCGGCTCGGTTGTAATCACCCCGCGGATCGTGAAGCGCGCCTGTCCGAGGGCCACCTGGTCGCCGACCGCAGACCCAGCGCCGTCGAGCAGCTCAGGGCGAACCAGCGCGCCGTGGTTCTGCAGCAAGCGCGTGGGAATAAGCCTGCCGCCCACCAAGGACGACCGATGCCGTAGAGCGGAAAACCCGGTTGAACGGCGCGCAGCTCGACCATGCGGGCCACTGCTCTGCCGTCAGCCGGGCGCGACATGGTCGGCGTCTCGATCGATTCCGTCCGTTCGAGCGCGCCGATACTCGGCGAGGCGGCGATCGATCGTCTGCCGGCGCCTCCGGCGTCCAATCGGTGTTCGTGGAGATCAGCACGTCCGCCGCGATCAGCGTCTTCGCCTCGCGCCCGAAGACGCTTCGCGGATATCCTGAATGACGCTACGCAGCGTGACGATCGACGCGACGCCGACGGCGATGCACAGGAAGAAAAACAGCAGGCGCCTCCACGACGCTCGCATCTCGCGCACGGCCATTCGAAATACGAAGAGCATCTTTCAATCTCCGACGGTCTCGACGACACGACCGTCCCTCAATCCCAAGCGAGCATCGGCCATCGACAGCCAGCTCGGCATCGTGGGTCACGAGCACGACGGTGGTGCCGCGCGCTGCGTGAATCTCGCGCAGAAGCTCCATGATGTGCCGGCCGTTGGTCGTATCGAGGTTGCCGGTCGGCTCGTCGGCCAGAACGATCGGCGGGATCGTTGGCGAGCGCGCGCGCAAGCGCCACGCGCTGCTGCTCACCGCCCGACAGCTGCGACGGATAGTGATGCGCCCGCCCGGTCAGGCCGACTTCTTCGAGCAGCGATTCCGCCCGGCTTCGGGCGTTTCTGGACGCCGATGATCTCCATCGGCACCGACACGTTTTCGAGCGCCGTGAGCGACGGAATCAGGTGAAAGAACTGAAACACGAACCCGATCTTCTCGCCACGCAGCTTCGCCAGACGGTCCTCGTCGAGTCGCGTGATGTCGACGCCATCGATCGACCACGGATCCCGAAGTCGGGCGTCCAGTCCCGCGATCAGACCGAGCAGCGTCGATTTGCCGCTGCCCGATGGACCGACGATGGCCAGAAACGGCGCGCGCGGAATTTGGAGCGAGAGCGGATGCAAGATGGTGAGCGGCGCCGATGCCGCTCATGACCGTCTTGGAGACTTCGCGCAGCTCGATCATGGACCGGGGGCCCTTCCCGCGCCGACGTCGCGATTCTGCCTCGAGAACCGGCTTGAGGACGGTCCAGACGTTGTCTGGCGACGATCTCAGCGCCTTCGGCGGTCGGGTGGATGCCATCCGGTTGATTGAGCTCGGCGACGCCTGCCACGCCTTCAGCAGAAACGGGACGAGCGCCACGCCGTAAGCTTCTTGGCAAGCGCCGGAGTACACGTTGATGAAAGTCGGCAGCGTAGTCGAAAACCGTAGTTGGGCGGTGCTTCCATCCCGGCCAGGACCACGGCAATGCCGCGCGCCTGCGCGCGCTCGATGATCGTCGACAGGTTGCGGGTCAGCTCGGCAGGTGGCAGACCTCGCAGGCCGTCGTTGCCGCCCAGTGCGACGATCAGAACCCGCACGTCGCCGTCGAGCGCCCAATCGAGTCGCGACAGGCCGCCGGCCGATGTGTCGCCCGACACCCCGGCATTGACGATCGTGTAGCTGAAGGCCCTCGTCGTTGATGCGCTCCTGAAGCCGCGTCGGGTATGCGTCTTTCGAGCGACAAAACCCAGTCCAGCGGTCAAGCTGTCGCCCAGCACAACCACGCGAGGATGCGCCTCGGAAACTGCAACGGCGCGGCCGACGTCGTTCGTCTTAGGCGACGCCGAAGAGCTCCGATCGTCAGCGCTGTCGCTGCGTGTTCCGCAGGCGATGGTGCAAAGGACGAGAAGAAGCGCAGTAACTGACCCGACCCGACAGCGGCGACGCATCACCTCATTATTGACGATTTACGCGGACGCAGGGTTTCCGTCGGTGGATAGTATGCTAGGGAAATGCGCGGCGCGGACGATCTCGTCTCGATGTGGCCGGCTCTCGAGATTGCCGACAAGCGCTCTCGCCTTCGAGGCTCGCTTCGCCTCTTCTCCGGCCCGCTTGCCGGCGCGACCGACGCCAGATACGCGTACCCGCCCAAGCTGCCGCCGAGGCGCTCTGGCGCCGCGACGCGTCTGCATGGAGCTCCGATCCCGCGACGCGGCAGAAGATCGCCAATCGCCTGGGCTGGCTGAGGCGCGCCCGCGCGGATGGCCGACGAGATCGATCGCTTGCACGCGTTGCTGACGCCGTGAAGCGCGATGGCTTTACCCATGTCGTGCTCCTTGGCATGGGGGATCGAGCCTCGCTCCCGAAGTCCTCGAGCCATCCTGCATGTGTCCCCCGGGTATCCCCAGCTGCACATGTTGGATTCCACAGACCCGGCAGCGATTCGTGCGGCCGAAACGCTCGCCCGAGCGGACGCTGTACGCTGCTCGCCAGCAAAGTCCGGTACGACAATCGAGCCGAATACGCTTGCGGCGTAAGCTCCGCCGTCGCCTGGAGAGCGCCGGTCTTCAATGGGCCAATCATTTCGTCGCAATTACGGACGAAGGCACCGAGCTCGCGCGTCGTGCACGGACCGAGCGGTTTCGGGAACTGTTCATCAATCCAGGCGACATTGGCGGCCGCTACTCGGCGATTTCCTACTTCGGACTCGTGCCACGGCAGCCCTGATGGGCCAGAACCTCGAGGCCTCATCGGATGGAGCATGGCCATGCTGGCGGCGGCCGAGCCTGGATCAATCCCCACAGCGAGCAATCCCGCAGTCGCGCTCGGCCTGGCGATCGGCATTGCCGCCCGAGCTGGCAGAGACAAGTTGACGCTGCTCCTGCCAAAGGCGCTCGAGCCGTTTGGCTTGTGGGTCGAACAACTCCTGGCTGAAAAGCACCGGCAAGCAGGGCTCCGGAATTGTGCCAATCGCCGGTGAAGCTCCGTCCCTCGCCGCCGAGTACGGCGACGACAGATTTTCGTCCGGCTGACGTCGCCGGGGACGGCTCAGGACGAGCACCAGTACTCGTCAACGACCTACGAGCCGCCGGAGTGCCTGTGGCGGACATCCGAACTGCCGGAGCTTTCCGCGTTGGGAGCGGAATTCGTCCGCTGGGGAGATCGCCACGGCTGTATTGCGGGAGCCATGCTCGACGTCAACCCGTTCGACGAACCAAACGTGCAGCAGGCCAAGGACGCCACGCGGAGAGCTATTGGATCAACGGCAAGTGACGGGGCAGCTTCAATCGGTGCTCCTGAAGGCACCCTCTCGGATGGCGTGACGCTCACACTGACTGAAGCATCGCGTGAAGGACTCGGAGCAGCAGCCCGGAGTCGATTCTCACCCTTCTTGCCCGTGGCGACTATCTTGGCCCTGCATCGCGTACTCGGTCCCGATCCGGAGCTCGCCGCCGACCTGCAGGAGCTTCGGAATGCGGTCAGCCGACGAACGCCGGCGTCGACCATGCTCGGCTACGGGCCGCGGTATCTTCACTCGACTGGACAGCTTCACAAGGGGCGGTCCCAACAGCGGTGTTTTCGTCCTGGTGACAGCCACACCTCCATGAGGATCTCCAGATTCCCGGGGAATCATTTACATTTGGGACTCTGGAACTCGCCCAGGCCCTAGGCGACTTCGCCTCACTGGACACGACAGGCCGCCGCGCGTCTTCACGTTCACCTTCCCCGTCCTGATCGTGGTTTGCTTCGCCAGGTGTCAACAGCGATGCTCGCATGGCTTCCCTCTTAACCGTTCCTCGGAGCGCGAAGGCTTCAGCCGAGCGCCTCGTGACGATCCCACGAAATCGGCGACAATTGAGCCATGCGTTATCTGGTCACGGCCCACGTCAAGGCGGGGAAAGACGTCGCCCTGCGCTGCGCGATCGACGACGAAACGCTAGGCCTGGGATCGGTGGCCGGCGACGAGTATCTCCGCAATATGGCCGAGGCGCGGAATACGAGGACGGCCGTGTCCAATGGGTGGAAGTCTGCTATTCGCGACGCCCCTGGCAGAAGAACGTGAATATTGGACCGAATTCTTCCATCTCGACAAGGTCCAGGATGCCCACGCCCGAAGCCGATGCCGGGACCAGAACGGCACCGAGCCCTGGGCCTGCGGCGACTGCGATTGTTCGGCCCGCCTGGAAGCCCGGCTTGCCTCTCGCGGCCGGTCCTTTCTGGAGAGCCTCAAAGGCCGGACCTGATCAGGTTTGAGCTTTTCCCTTTTTCCGTCGAACTCTATACTGCGCGCGTGGCGTCGACTTCTCTGAACGCGCGTTGCTCAGGGCGCACCGCGGGAACTGCTCGAACGCGGCCGCGGAGCCGAAGCGGCGCAGGTGCTGGCGCCGGTCTTTCGCTCGTCAACCCTGACGCGCGACGAGGACATCGCGGTCCGGTGCATGCTTCGCCGAGGCGTGGCTGCTTCAGGACGACCTCGATCAGGCGGCGAGCGTCCTGGGGCGCACACCGGACACCCTGCGCGAGACGGTGTCGCCTGGACGGCTCTCGGGGCTATGGCGGTTGCACGGCCGTCTCGCATCGGCCCGAGGCGACCAGTCTCGAGCCATCGCCCTTCACGGTCGCGCGCTGCAAGCAGGCGGAGTTGGCGCACGACTCGCGGGCCATTGGCCTCGCTCACTACGAGCTCGGTCAGTGTTATCGCCAGGTTGGCGACATCGCGATCGTCCGGGAGCACATCAGCAAGGCGGCGTCCGCGTTTGCACGCCGCCGGCGACCGCCGACATCTCGCGCTGGTCCATTCTCTCAGCAGCATCTCACTCGCGCAGCTCGGCCGCTACGACGAAGCCATGACGGCGCTGCGTCATGCCGAGCGCCTGGCTTCTATCGCAGAAGCCAACGACGTGTTGGCCACCGTGTGCGGCAATCAAGCAGGCGTGATGATGTTGCAACACCGCTACGACCAGGGGCTCCGCGCTGGCGGAGCGCAGCGTCGCCCTCCACGAGGCGCACGGCTCGAGTCATGGTCTCGCGGTCTCCCTGGCTACGCTTGGCCAGATCCACGTTCGTCTCGGCGACCTGACCCAGGCAGCCGATGCGCTCCATCGCGCGCTCGACGTGCGAAGCCCCATTCAATTCCACGAAACCACGGGCGCCGTCTTCGACACGCTGGCACAGATCGAGGCTGATGCGCGGCGGCTACGAGATGGCCAGCGACTACCTCACCAGGGCCAGCGAGGCGTACGGCGCCTACGGCCGGCAAACCAGCCAGTGGGTACGAGTGGTCGGTCCGAATCCTCGGCGCACGAATCGCCTTGAAGCAGGGGCTCCTTCGACCAGGCCGTGTCGCGCGCCGACGAGATCGTGCACGCCGGGGCCCCGCCGCTCGACAGCCTTCAGGCCACCCTGATCGCCGCCGAGGCGCTCATTGCGGCGAACAAGACAACCGAAGCCGAACAGCGCCTGGCAAAGGTAGCTGACGATCTGGATCCGAAGACGGCGCCCGCGGCGTGGGGAGAATACCTGCGTTTGCGCGGCGCCCTCGACGCCAAGAACGGGAGCCCCGCCGATGCGTATCATGCCATCGCCCAAAGCTCCACGCTCCTGGACCTCCTCGGCGAGCGATATCAAGCCGGCCTGAGGCCACCTGGCGCTCGGTCAGCTCATCGCGCAGCGGGGCGAGCGGTCGAGCGCCGAGCGGCATCTGGCCGAAGCGCGCAGCATCTTTCAACGCAGCTCCGGCGCGGAGCGCGATCAAGCGGACACGCAGGACGCCGAGCGGCTTCTGGCCAGCAATCTCCCCGGTCATCGACGTCATGTCGCCCGGCGACGCCGACGAGGCCATCGTCCGAAGAATCGTCGACGCCGCCGCGCTGCGCTGAACTGCTCGATCGGGAGATCGCCGCCGCCCTCTGCGAGGCGGCGACGGCGGACCGGACGGCCGTCTTCATTCAACTGCCCAATGGCGACACGCGAATCCGTCGGAGCGGTCGGATGCGATGTCGAAGCGCACGCAAACTGGCGGTGCCTTGCCAGGCACCAGAAGCCCTCGATACCAGGACGCCTCCGACTCGAGCCGCTCGGTCAGAGTGTCGACGGTCCGCGGTTCGCCGCCATTGAAGTCTTCGCAACCGTTGGAGCGACTTCGTGGCTCGGCGCTTGCGGATGATTGCCACGGTGGCTCGACAAGGTTACGCCCTGTGTGCGGCGCGCGGCCGCTCGAGCGAGCCTCAGGGTGCGCCAGCCGATCACTCGCTGGAACCACTCTTGCCGGGCTTTCTCTGCGCGAGCGCAGCGATGTCGCGCGTGGTCGAACAAATTCACCGCCTTCAGGGCAACGATTTGACCGTCCTGATCTACGGGCGAAAGCGGAACCGGCAAGGAGCTCATCGCGAGATCGATCCACGTCGGTTCTCATCGCAGCGGCGCGACGTTTCTGCCGTGCCAACTGCACGACGACTGGCCGGGACACGGCCGACAGCCAGCTTTTCGGACACCGACGCGGCAGCTTCACCGGAGCGGTCGCCGACCAGCCCGGACCTCGTGCGGTCCGCGGCAGGCGGAACGCTGTTCCTGGATGAAATCGGCGATCTTCCGCTGCGACGTGCAGCCGAAAGCTTTTGCGGTTCCTCGAGCAGCACGAGATCATCCCTGTAGGCGAGAGCCGTCCCCAGCAGGTGGATGTCCGAGTCCTGGCGGCGACAACGCTGACCTCGAACAACGCGTCGCGGAAAGCAAGTTTCGAGAGGACCTCTATTATCGCCTCAGCGTGATTCGCATCCACGTTCCCCGCTCCGCGAGCGCCGGGAGGAGATTCCCCATCTGAGCACCTTTTTCCTCCGGGATGCGTCCGAACGTCTGAGCAAGCCCGATGTCCAGCTCAGCTCCGGCGCCCTCGATGCGCTTTTCGCGATGCTGGTGGCCCGGAAACGTGCGGCAAGCTGAAGAACGAAATCCAGCGGGCGGTGGCGATGAGCGCCCGGGAGGGACCGTCGAGCCGGGGCACCTGTCACCGAGATCGGCTCCACCAAGCTGCCCGCCGCCGCCGGAATGCCCCGCACACCGTCTCGAGGCGTCGTGACGACGTTGGCGTCAGCGGTGGAGCAAATCGAGCGGGATCTGATTCAGGCGGCATTGGACCGGACACGCGGCAACATCTCCGAGACCGCGCGGACCCTGGGCCTCACGCGGCGCGGCTTATGCCTCAAATTGCGGCGTCTCGGGTTGGAATCCGCAGACGTCTAGCAGCGCACAACGAATTCGTTGATTGGATACAAATCGTAAGACGGTACGAAGGATGTGCGGATTACTTCGTATCCATGCCACTCATCTATATTTCTTCAGAAATATGCCCAATAAACTGCTAACAGCATGACCACTTCTGGCGTAAGACCGAGACGCGGCATCACGCGATTTCTACCTGGAGCCTGGAGATTGATACAGCACCTGGCATTTCCAGCATCTCAAGGGGGCCCAATGGACTGCACCTGGCACCACGACACGCCGAGACCCGTCCTGTCCAACAAGCGGGCGAGTTCTCGAACAGCCGTCAACTTGCCCGCTCGACTTGCCTGGAAGGACAGCCGCGGGATCAACCGGTTCGCCAGTGTCGTCGCTCGGGATGTCAGCGACTGCGGTGTCTACGCCGTCGAATGCCAGTCGACGCTTTCCATTCCGCTCTACCGGTTGGTGCACTTCCAGCTCGAGCCATCGGTTCGTGATCTCCACGACGTGCCGAAACCCTCCGCCAAGGGCGGGTGCTGTCGGCGGTCTATCGCGTGTCTCATGCGACCAAACAGACGCCCCAGGGCTTCGCGCTCCGTTTGATGGTCGATCCACGGCGCAACGCCGTGGCGTGCGACGAACGGGCTCGCGCTTCGGCCTAGCACCTCATCCCTCACGCTTTCGCCAGTAGCGTGCCAGACCACGCTCAACTGAGGATCGAAGCGGCCGGCCGCTTCGTAGAGCCGAGCGTTGTTCTCGTTCATGGTGTGTTGCAGCGCTCGACGACACTCATCGACGAACCACGCTTCGCGCTCTTCGATCCGTCCCGTCGCGCACCAGCGATTCCTTGGCCAGCCGGCTCCGCATTCGTCAGATTCTCCCGCAACGCGCTCACGTGCGAGCCGACCGGAGACACTGGCCGGGAAGTGCGTGAAAGATCGTCTCGGCGCCAAACCCTTCGATCCGGGACAGGCTTTCGGACCATGCCTCGAGATCGATATCCGCGTGGCGGGGTCGGCGGCCACACGGCGCCCTCCGGCGCACGACTTTGACTCCCGCTGTATCCCGAACGGCAAGGCGCGCATCCTGGCAGAAGTAGCTCACGTGGTGCAGGAGGCGTGACCGGGGGGTATTCCACGCGCAGCGAGCGTCCACCTGCCTCTATCCGCTCGCCTCCCTGAAGGATCATCAAGGCGCCTTCAGGGAACCGGAAGGACGTCCCCCCCACAGGCGGTCCATCGCTTCGGCGTAGCCGGCTGGCGCTCGCCAGCAGCTTCTCGGGGTTTGATCATGTGCGGCGCCCCTTCATGTGAACGAAGACCTTCAACTTCGGGGTTCTCTCTCTCGCAGCCCAGAGGACGCCGCACCCACCGGCATTGATCAGCGAGGTGAATGTGCGTCAGCAACAGCGCCGTCACGTCGGCGACGCCGATCCAGCACGCTGGTGTCTCTCGCGGGACGGGGAGCGAGCTCGCCGGGCCCGGGTCGGTGAGCGCGATGCCCGCGGGTCCAGCGCAGCAGCTCCGCGGTCGCGATCGCGGGGCGCGCCTTGGGATGTGAAGGTCGACGTAGGGAGTTGCCGGCGGTCAGAGTGATCGCCGGCGCAATGCTAGCGGGGGCCCGGGTTGAAGAATGTCGTTTGATCGCGCGCGGACGGGGGGCTATATGTGAAAGCGGTGATCCTGGAAACAGTTCTATCTCAATTGCCTGGCGCATGCTGCCTGTGCGATCGGCGACGATCGCGCGCGTCGCTGCGGTCGTCGATCCGCAGCGCGACGTCGTTGCAATCACGGCCTTCGCCGCCGAGAGAGCAGATCTGCAATCAAGCACGTGGTTCCTGACGCACTTTCACGCGGACTTTCTGGCCCGCGGCTTCCACCTCGAAGCTCGCGCGATCGCACTGCGGGAGCGACCGCTCTACGCTGGGCGCAGCGGCGAAGAGGCCGAATACGCCTTCACGCCGCTGCACGACGGGAACGGCCATTGAACGCTAGGGCGTCGGAAGCTGCAGGCGCTCAGGGGCTTACCCGGACTTTTCACGCCCGAATCGATCTCGCGCTGGTGGTCTACGATCTCGACTCCAGCACGACGGATCCGCAAAGCGGCTCCTGACCGGCGACACGTTGTTCATGCCAATGCGTAAC
>ERZ1370068.6516-contig-5495_pt1 | contig 88121 bp, 161 predicted proteins | sample MGYA00561227_ERZ1370068 | MGnify/ENA primary metagenome ERZ1370068 (study PRJEB38410, sample SAMEA6850437) | metagenome | study: Metagenomic assessment of the ecological functions of the soil: analysis of the soil microbiota associated with the...
CTCTGTTGTGCTTCGTTCAATTGCGTATTGTTACTTTGAGCCGCCTAAAGGAGATAACCGACTTTTGAGTTTCTCTCAGCTTTGCAGTCCCCGAGCAAACAGAAAACCGGGAAACACAAAGGGACGGGGGCATAACCGAGAGAATCGTAAGGACTCTTCTCAAAGTTTTTCATAGCGGCTCCTTCCCTAGTTTGAAGCATTTGGCTCAATGATTTTCTTAACCCTCGCCCTTTTGGGGAGAGGGCAGGGTGACGGTCGTAGAATCCAAATCGGCAATCGAAATCAAAATTAGCGTCTATCTCATCGCCTCGTCAGACCAAACTGTTATCGGCACGTCAATAGAACTGCCACGGCGTCGGCGCCTCCGGCTTTGGGATGATCGACAAATTTAATGCACCGCATTCGCCATGGCCTTCCTCTGCAGTCCCTGGGCGATGCTCGGGAAAGCAGACTTATGGGGAATTCAAAGCTGCCTTGTAATTCCGCCTCATCTTCGACTCTGGTATATCGTCTGAGAGCTTTCTTGGTTACCGCCGCATTTCTCTCGCGAGCTGCTGTGCCTCAGTCATCGCGCAAAAGTCGGTCGCGACCCGGCGGTTCTTGCCATCCTTCAACCATGATTCTCGGGCTCAATGACAGCCGTGGAAACAGCCATATTCGGTATCCGCAGGTCGAAAGGAGCAGATGAAACCTTCCATTCTTGGCCCTCAAGACCGAAGGGGTACCCGATCATGCACACATCACTCGACCACCCAGAAGGGCTGCGTACGGATTCTCCGACGCCGCCGTTTTGGATAAAAACTACCTCCACTGGGTTCAACTCCAGGCCAAACTCTAACATGGAAGCCCGGCGAAATAACTCGACGCACCGAAACGGAGTTACGCCGACTCTCTTGCCCCTCAGACTCAGCTAATGGACTTGATCTCGGGCTTTGCCCAACTCATCGATAGTTAACACTGGCGGTGGCGATGCTATCGCGATTAAATCACTCCCCGCTAGGCGGCTCGAGATAATCGCTCCCCCTCCCGTATAACCAATGGGAAATTCTCCAGCAAGGATCGCCGGAATTAATAAGCGGCGACCCTCCCATAAAGACCGGGGAAACACTCGAAGCCATATTTTGAAAGATTCTTTCTTCGACTGCGATGAAGAACGGAATCGCCGCCCCGGAAATGGGGTGTAGCCCACCGTCATCCCCTGGAAGTCTTTCTGCGCTGCCTGTGCGCCGAGACGCTCAGAAGGGATGTGGACAACCAGGAAGCTGCAAACCACCAGCGCGCATCTCTCACTTTCGCGGCATTCCTCCCGTCAGCTCGCACAACGCAATGGAGCTAGAAGTGGGTCTCAAAGTCGATATTATCGTCACGGCGGGCGCGACAGACACGCGCGCTGGCCAAGGAGGCAACGAGCACGATTCCCATCGTTATGACCAAGACAACGATCCTGTTTAAGGCTGAGCGGACAGGCCCGCGAGCCATGCGAGCGGGTCCGAAGATCTGTCTCAAGCCGTATGTTATGCGATCACCGTAAGCCGCGTGATTGAGCTGCTGCCCCTGAGCTCGCACATCAACTCGGTGGGTCGCACGCCATGAGATTGTGGGTATCGTTGTGCGCGACCTTTTGAAAGCCCAACCGTTCGTATAGAGCCGATACGCTCGCTCGTTCTTCAAAGCGACAGAAGTAATACCTTCCTTCGTTGCCCGTGGACTTGAGCAATCGTATCCTTCAAAACTCGGCTGCCAATCTCCTGGTTTTGATGACTTGGCTGAATCTGGATCTCGCCAACTTCCACCGCATCAGATTGATCGAACAGCTGAATCATGCCCACGCGCGCACCATCAACCTCGATGATTGAAATTCCACCGCGATTCAAACACTCGCCGAACTGTCGCGCGTGTCGAGTTTCGTCCCAACTACCAAAAGTCGCCGTAAATAGCTCTTGGTACACGTCGCGCCGCAAGCGTTCGAGCCATGCTTCGTCTTCGATCGACGCTGGAACTAGCTGATAAACCATCCGTTTGCTTTTGAGCCCTTCGCCGGCTCCTTTGGCGCATAAACGCCATGCCGCTGAGCCGCTAACAGAAACGGAATCGCTCATCACAAGATCTCGTTGTCGGCTCAAGCGGCGGGTTATGTTGGATTGCATCATTCAAACTCTTCCACACGCACGCGGTGCGGTTGTCTCTATCCTAATGGCGCTGGTTTGTTGATCTGATAGACGACATGCTCAACAATGTTTCCAGTGAAGAGTTATCCTTTCCCGACGATCTGTCAGAACCCCGCCGATCTTCTCGATAGCTCTACGCGACCGGAGATTCGTTGTCCCCACCCGAAAGATAACATGATCCACAAACGTAAAGGCGTAGTCCAACATGAGTCGCTTCATCTCTCCGTTGTAATTTCCACCCCAATAGGCGCGGGCGAGGAACGTCCAGCCGATCTCAAGTTCGCTCGGCTCAGGTCCGTACCAGAAGTACCGTGACGAGCCGATAATTTTCTGAGTCTTTCGGTCCAAAGCAACAAGAGCTCCTCCCGATGCCAACGCCTCTTGAAAATATTCTCTGAACACTTCTTCCTTGTAGCGATCGTGAGCGGGATGTAGCTCCCAGATCATCGGGTCTGCAGCAGCTGCGAACAAACCCTCCCAATCGTCAGCCGAGAGCGGCCGAAGTTCAGGAAGTTCCCCAACAAGGTGCGGTTGCAGATTAAATCTTTCACGTCGCGCGACGCGTTTCGGCTGAGAAGCGCGGCGCCTTTGGCGCGCCTGTCTCCAGCCAAGGGGTTGGGCGGTACGCCACCTATTCCCATTGCGCCAAAGTTCGTACACATGCTGACCCACACCATCCAGGTCTGGAAAGAGGCTGGCCCGGTGGACACCAACTCTGCAGCTCCAAGCGGAGACGCGCGCGAGCAGCCACGGGAATGCGTAGCCGAGTTAAGGGAGAACACCCCACGGGTCTTTCAGGCTCTTGAATTTGGGTGGGTGGACCGTGAATACCCCAGATTGCGTCCAGACCCTCGGATGCACGTGGGGAGGTCGAAATAGCATGACCCGCTTTACCGACAGCGGGTCGGGGAGTTCGCTGGACGTCCAGCGCCTCTTCCATTTCGACGTAGGTGTAGCACCAGACTGCTCCCGTCCGTGATGGACGTGCCGGCTCCACGGCGAAGAACAGCGCGGCCAACGGGTTCTCTGTCCAGTCTAACAGGCGCGTAGGTGCTCCGTGATGTCTCGCGAGGGCCAGAAATTCCAGTCATTCGTCGGCCGCGAGCGAGAGATGAGGCAAGGCAAGTCTTTTGAATTCGCGTAAATGCGAGGGCGCTCGTGGGTCTCTCGCTCGATCTTCCCCTCTAGGCCAGCGAAGTCGGAACGGTCAATCGCTGGCTCGAGTTCCCAGTCTAGATCGGCATGACCACGAAAGAGATATGGGGCTTTCAGGTGTCAAGGATCAGACTCACGAACTCGGGAGTGTCTCAGCGACCTTCTCCTCGTATTTGAACCAGTCGTTAGGCATTTCGTCCGATCCGTCCGTCCAACGTTCCCAGTCACCGTTTGCCGCCCAAACCGAGACCTTTCGGGTTCACTCCAAACCGCAAACGGGCATCAATACGGTGCAAACGGGTTGGTTTAGCCTACGCTCCTCCTGATCACAAAGTCAGTGCTGCCCGAGACCGAGATGGCTCCACATGCTTGAATATTCTGCGGTCGGTCTGACATGCATTGCTGCCTGGTTGTGGACTAGATTGTAGGTCTGCGAAGTAACGTTCACGCCGCTGCGCTCCATGTCTGAGAAGAAAACATCGTCGCTCAAGGATGGTGAATCATCAATCAGGCTCAGGCTGAGGTGTAATCCTGGTGAAGCGTGCACTAAGGAGAAGTATGCCCGGCGAGAAGTTGTGCATGAGGCCGACAGCGAAACAAGTAGAGATTCAACGCATGCGTAGCATACGCTGGCGGAAATAGGATGTTATGAAAGTCTTGAAGCGGTCCCCCACCTTTGGAAAATCATGACGGTACTCCTGCCAGGGCATCCTGCGTAGCCGCGACCGACGCAACAGCAAATGATAAGAATGCCGTATCGTTCTTTGAGTTTCAGTAGAACTGGGCCGTCACGGTCAGATTTCGCGAAACCACTTGATGGTTTCTTCGATTTTTGGATCCATGACATCTCCCCGCCGGGCGCCTGCAAGCCGAGGGGCACGAGCTGTAGCGAACGTCCTCCCTCCAGCGCCTCGTTGGGCGGCTTAGGACCTGTTGGCCTGTTGCACGTACTCGGGCTCGCTCTTCTGATGAGGCAGGTCAGAGTTTGCCACCACAGGGAATACACTGAGAGTTCCTGGCGGCGTCTAGCAAACTCGGCCAGATCGCTTCAAGAAGCTCGCTTTCGGCGGCGTAGCGGTTCTTGGTCGGCCATCCGGTAATGCCGCTCTGAGCTCCCCAAAAACCTCGAAGCTGTCCGGCGTCACTCATCTGGGAGGCTCGGAATCGTCCCGGAAGCCCGCTGGTGGATCTCACGCAAGGCCTCACCGCCGAGCGACAAAGAACAAGGTCTTATGGGCCAGATCCCCAAGCCGCTCCCAGCTCGAAAGGGCACCACTGACTCCTGTAATACTGCTCGGAGTCCAAAGGCCTGCCAACGCGCATCGAGCCCCCGTGAGTTCCTCTTTCAACGCCTGCATGAAGTCGCAGTACCGGGCGGAAAAATCGTAGCCGGGGACCGACGTGCATCGGATAGCATCGAAAGTAGGAACGTTATGGGCCTCGATTCAATCGCTCTCACCAACCGTTGCGCGGGGTCTTTGTATCTCCAGCGGGCATGGCCAACGAACAGCTCGACCTTTGGAGCGGCCGCGCCTACGATCCCTCGTCAGGTAGTGAACCGCTGCGTAGAAAGTGTCCTGCGCAACCCAATTCCCGAGCTTGATAGTTTTCGCGGCACGGGAAGAGCTCCACGTTCCAAGACGGTGCTCGTCGGCCTCAAAAAGTCATCGCTGAAATTTCTGCGATAGCGACACACGATCAGGACCTTCGAGCGGCCGTCTGCCGCCACAGGGAAGGAGTTTGAGTCCCCGGTTACCTTAACGATGGGGATGTGCCTTCGTGGAAGCGATGTGGTCTCCCCACCCAAGACAGGTTGTCGACGATTGCGACATCAAGGTCGCGAGGGTTCATCGATATGCCGTCTAGCCTCGCCGAACGTGCGCGCACGAATGGCTGTCTCACCCTTGAGTCTGCTCAAGATAGGCTAACAGGCCAGTGAACCAAGCGTAGTCATCGGCAGAATGCGGACATCCACATTGACGTGGGGCTTCACAGCCGCGAACTCGCGACCGATGCTGCCTTCGCGTTCTCTCGTTCCTCCCTGGCGTCCGTATCCCGCGCAGAAACCCGGTCGTCTGCCAAAAGAATCCCTCAAGGTGCAGCCTCATCGCAGAATGCCTCCTCTCCGGAGCTCAGAAACTCGGAAATCCATATCACCTTCAAGCGCGTGTCGTGACGCCATTGGGGTGTTTCGTCTGCTCCCGCGCCGTCTGTTGATTGCCGAACATGGATTGCCTTACCTCGTGGAGTCGGCCGGATTCCTCTCGTCCGCCCAACCATTGAGTATACTGACCAGTGATATTATCCCGACCGAAATCATGGTAGTGCGAAATTTACTCTTTCGATCAAAGAGTTGTCAATCAATTTCATTTACACGCAATATTAATATCCTTGGTCAGTATAGTTCCAATATACCTGCACAGCGGGGCATCGCTCACAATCCATCAGCCGGGCTACGAACCCCTTTTCCGCCTCGATTCAGAACATGCGTATAAATCATTGTCGTACTCACGTCATTATGCCCCAAGAGTTCCTGCACGGTTCGGATGTCATATCCATTTTCGAGCAAGTGCGTGGCGAATGAGTGGCGCAAAGTAGCGGCCGGTTGAATACGCCTCCTTTGAACCAAGATTCTTTAAACTCTTACTGTAAGACCCATTTGAGATGCGAGCAAAAGAAGACAATCGTCGCCTTGACACCTTGATGGTCGGCCAATAGAACCAGGTGAACGATCATCAAACGCAAAGGAGTTCCAATGGACAGCCTCAACTCAAATGTACCCGATTTCGATTCCAGCGAACTTAAAGAGCTCAAGCAGAAACTGGTCGATGGCTGTCACATTCTCGATCGCGAAGGCATCACCGACGGCTTCGGCCATGTGAGCGTGCGCATTCCCGGAACCGAAGCTTTTCTTACCATCGCCGGCGTAAGCCCTGGCTGTGCGACGCTTGGATCGGCTCGTCATGCTCGACTTCGACGGTCGCTATCTCGGCGGAGAAAATCACCGCCCTACGAATGGCCGATTCACGCCTGCATCATGCGCGCTCGTGCCGACGTGATGAGCGTTTGCCACACCCACTCGAAGTGGAGCTCGCTTTTCAGCGTATTGAAAGGCGGCCTTCGCCCTGTTCACATGTACGCGAAATTTCTTCCTGCCGAAGGCCCGCCCATCTACCCCGCAGCCGGTCTCATTGGCACTGTCGAACGCGGCGCAGCGCTGGCAGCGGCATTAAGAGATAGTGCGGCGGTGTTGATGCGGGCCCACGGTGACGCGGTGGTCGGTGCCAGCATCGAGCAAGCGATCCTGCGCGCCATCCAGCTTGCCTTCCTCGGCGAGCTTGCGCACATGGCCGTCGCCCACGGAGAGCCGCTTTACATGACCGCAGAGGAATTGGCGACGTTCTCCGCCGACCAAGCTTTTCCGGCGCGCCCATGGGAATACTACTTGAGCCGAGCGCGGGAGCGCCGTCTCGCCTTGACAGACTGATAACTGACTAATATCTTCGCAAAGATAGTCAGACGATGATGTTGTCGCTAACGCTCAACCCATCCCATTGTGATTCGTGGCGCAGCAAGCTGCGAAGGGTCTTTTGATCTACACACAAGAGAAACAGTTTAGTGAGACTCCTACCGCGTTAACCGTTCAAGCAAGATATCCTCAACGTTTCGCCTTCCATCGATCACCGTCATCACAAAAACACTCGGCGCCGAGATCCGATAGATGATCCGCCATGGCGTGCACAAAATCTCATGATATAGACGAAGACCGACCTCGGCGAGTTCAGGAACGACTCGTCCTCTCTCCAGGCATCCTTGCTAAAGTCGCCGCGGTCGTCTGCATTTTCTTCAGGACCTGAAGGGCGTTGGCGATATTGTCGCGGGCAATAAACTCTACGATCGACTCAAGATCTTGGGCTGCAGGACGAGTCCACTGGACTCTATATTTTCGCCTTCTTGCCACGCTGCGGTTTTCCGTCCCAAAAGCCTCTTGGTGAGACTTTGGAACAACTCGTCTTTGATCGTAGGTCTTTCCTAAGCGGACATCCTCCTCGCCTTGAACGAGGAGCTTCACCAGTCCAACGGCTATTTTCGTTCGCTCATAGCTTTCTCGTGGTCTTGAATGACAGCCCTGGCTTGGCCGTTCTGGAGTGATGACCACGGGCCGGTGCGTCTTGTTAAGCTGTTGAGCCAGAAGGTCGGCTGCTTTTGACTTAAGGTACGTTACCGGGCGGATGTCTTCACGCATTTTCATATTGGACCTCTCAGTCCGAATAAAGTACTTTTATAAGGCTCTGCTCAATCAAGATCGATCTTTTGAAGACCTCACTGCGCAGCCTTGACAGCCCGCAGGACGGCGAATAGATTGCCACACAACCAGTTCGTAATGCGAAGGAGTATTCATGACAGCAAATCGATCGAACATTCCCGCTTTTGATTCATCCGAACTAAAAGAACTGAAAGAGAAACTCATCACCGCCTGTCACATTCTCGATCACGAAGGTGTTACCGACGGCTACGGCCATATCAGCGTGCGCGTGCCCGGGGCGGATGCATTTATCACCATCGCCAACGTCAGCCCGGGCTGCGTCACGCCGGATCGCCTCATCATGCAAGATTTCGACGGTAACTGCTTAGGAGGTGCGAAAACACCGCCCAACGAGTGGCCGATTCATGCGTGCATTCTGAAGGCGCGTCCTGACGTCGAGAGCGTGGCACACACGCACTCGAAATGGAGTACAATTTTCAGCGTACTGCCCATCAAGCTCAAGCCCATGCATCACTACGGCAAGTTTCTCTCCGCCGACGGCCCTCCGGTGTATCAGGGCATCGGACTCGTGCGCACTGTTGAGCGCGGCAACGAGTTGGCCGCGTCTTTGGGCAACGGTCCCGTAGTTTTGATGCGCGCTCACGGCGATTCGGTGGTCGGCGCGAGTATCGAGCAAGTCATCGAGCGCACCACCCGGCTCGCCATGCTCGGCGAATGGAATCACCTGGCGCTGCTTCACGGCGAACCAAAGTACCTGACCGCGGAAGAGCTGGAAGTCTACAACGCCGACCAGCGTTTCCCGATGCGCGGCTGGGAATATTACCTGAGCCGGCTTAAAGACCGTCCGTAGTTGTGGAGGCAAAATTGGCGCGCCTCGAAATTCGAGTCTCTATGGCGATGTTTAGTAAGAACTCGGTTGTTGACATGTCTTGAATGAGAGTAATATGTTGCAAAATGGTGGTAGGAAACTTCGTCGAGCAATTTAAGAAGGAGATCAAAGGATGATCACTGAAAATCACGCAAAGGGAAAAATATTCTGGCCGGAAAATCGTCGGATGACGGTGGCGATAACTTTTGATTTTCAAGGTGGAGAGCCCGTCAGGCCGCTTGCGAACGGCAAAATGAACAACGAAGACTATGCCGAAGGCGAATACGGACCGAAAACCGGTATTTGGCGGATTCTCAGAATGTTGGACGAAGTCAAAGTCAAGACGACTTTTTGACTTGCGGCGGCATCGCTGAAAGGTACCCTGATGCAGTTAAGGCCATCGCGGAGCAGGGGCATGAGATTGCCGGACATGGCTACCATCACGAGATCGCCCGTGACTTGTCCAGACAAGAGGAAAAAGATGTGACTCGGCGCACCACGGATATGCTGATGAAGCGGACCGGAAAACGGCCGATAGGCTGGCGCACATGCACGCAGAGCGTCAATACGGTAGAGATCCTCATGGAGGAAGGTTATATCTGGAACAGTAATTCGTTTGCCGACGATCTTCCTTTCGTTTGGGAGAACGGGCAATCGCGGCTGGTTGAGCTTCCCCGCCAGCCTTTTGGCGATGGCAGACTTTACGGCCATCAGAACAGAGCCGGCGACCATCCAGATAACGCTCTAACTTTGTGGAAAAGTTTCTTCGACGAGCTGTATAAAGAATCATCGATAGCGCCCACTTTCACCACGTTTCAGCTCCATCCCTATGTTTCCAGCAGACCTGGACGGACCAACGCCCTTAAAGAAATGATTGAATACATGAAGGGCCATCAAGGCGTTTGGTTCGCAACCGGTATCGAGATCGCGGAGTGGTGGTTGAAGCAAGGATTTTCCGAGCAGCCAGCGCTACTCGGGCCGCAGCGGGTTCTTAAACGACAGCCATAGAACCCTAAGCACGCGCTGGAGCAGGTGGAAGCTGATGAGCAGAACGCGCCAGCTCCAGCGCCGATCCCAGCCCCTTCGAATGTAAAGAAAGCATTCCGTTCCATCGGCGCGCCACACGTCAAGTGGCCCGCTATCAGGCACATGCACGCGATGGGTTTAATTTAGCTTTATAGACACAGCTTGACAGAAATTGAGCGCGACCAAATAGACCGAGGATTGCGATGGTGCAAGTAACCCAGAGAAAACGGTAAAGGTGGGTGTCGTTGGCGGTGGCTTCGGCCGGACTCACATATTGGCGTACCGGACAACCCCGGGCGTAGAGGTTACCGCATTCTGCCAGCGCACAAAGGCCAGCGCCGAGCGAGTCGCCCGGGAATTCGGCATCCCGCACGTGTTCACCGATTACCGGCAAATGCTGTCACATGGTGATCTTGATGCGGTGAGCTTGACCACGCCAACCAACGTTCATCTTGCCATGGCTTGTGAAGCTTTCAACCACGGTGTCTCGGTTCTCTGCGAAAGCCTCTGGCGATGAACAAGGAAGAGGCGGCGGCAATGTTAAAGCGGGCCGAAGAAGCGCGCCTGATTCACTATGACTTGCTTCAATTTTCGCTTTGTGCCCGCCTTTTACCGGATGAAAGAGCTCATGCAAGAAGGATACGTCGGCAGTCGTGTCCTGCACGTGGAAGCGAGTTGGTTCAGCGAACGACGGGCTGACCCCAATCTGCCGTTTGGATGGCGCGATGAGAAGGAAGCAGTGGGTTTTGGCGCCATGGGTGACGTAGGAGTTCACTTGGTTGATCTAGTGCGCTGGCTCGCGGGTGACTTCAAGCGGGTCTGCGGCCAGCAAGCCATTTTTACCAAGGAGAGGCCTCTGGCAGACGGTTCCGGGAAACGGGATGTTACGGTGGAGGATTGCGCACTCTTCATCCGGGGAACTGACCGGAGGAGGATTGGTTTCCTTTACGGCCCACGCAGCCGCGCGTGGCAGCGCTCACCAGGAGATTCGAATCTTGGGCAATGACGGCATGTTGCGGGCTGCAGTGGATCGAGCCAAACCTGACTGGATGATCGGCGAGCTTTGGGGCGCACAGGGGAGTGGTGATACTCAACGTATACCCATTCCTGAACGATTGACGGAGAATTTCCACCTCCCGGAGTCGCGGCGCATGGCGAGAGAAGCTATTTTCGCCAATTTAACCCGCCTACTCGCTCATGGTATTAGAACGGGAGAGCAACCGACGCCTAGCTTCCGCGATGGACTGGAAGCACAGAAAGTACTTGACGCCGTCGAAAAATCGGCTCAAGCGGGAAGTTGGATGGTCGTTAATTAGCTCCGACGCTTTCGATGTTTGTATTAGAAAATCAAAACGGTTAAAGCACAGGAAGGCTTTTCCCCTGGCATCGACCCAGGCTAGAAAACAGGAGGAACCAAAAATGACTAGCGAGTCGCAAAACATTTCATCAGCGGAATTCGTGCAACAACTCAAGAAAGAGATACAGGCATTTCCCAAGATTCGCATCAAGCATCCCTTCTTAAAAGCCGTGTGTGCCGGCACAGCAACCATGGATCAGATCCGCGCCTGGGCGATCCAAGACTATCAGTTCCGTGCCGCGGTGCCGCGCATTGCGATGCTGCGCTATCTGGCCTGCACCGATCCGGAGATCGCTCAGAAGCTTTGGGGTGTCGTCGAGGAAGAAACCCGCGGCATGGACACCGGCAGCGCCGGCCATAATGAACTGGCGATCCGATTCGCCGAATCCATCGGCCTGACAAAGCAACAACTCGAAGACGCCGTACTGCGGCCTTCCACGGCGGCTCACCTCTACTATGTCGAGCTGATCATCCACACCTTGCCGTGGTTTGTTGTCATGGCGATCCAGATCGGTGCGGAGGGAACCTTCGGCCCGGCGGCGGCAGCGTTGGGGCATGGATTAATCAAACAATACAACATGAAGCCCGACGACGTCCGGTTTTTCACGGTGCACTCGGAAGCGGATGAAGAGCACTAGCAGCCTCGGCCGAAGAAATCGCCGTGCGCTATATCACTTCGCCGCACCTTCAGGAGCAAACACGGAAGCACACTTTTCGGCGCATGGAGCTACTCTACGATATCTGGTCGATCGACGGATTTTAGCGAAGACCGTAAGAGCAATGTCGAAGCTTACTTTAGGGATTCATCTCCGCGTTCAACGAGCGGGTCGAGCCGCTTATGAACGGAACCATTGAGGCGGAGGGAATCGAACTGATTCCGACCTATTCCCATCCCGCGGAAACGTTTTGGCGCGCAGCTCAAGTTCGGCGAATTCGAAGTGGCAGAGATGTCGATGTCTTCCTTCCTGATCGCCCGCTCCCAGGGCGCCGATATGATCGCCCTGCCGGTTTTTCCAAGTCGCCGTTTATTTCAAACCGAGCTTTCCTACCACGTCGACTCTGGGATCACGAAGCCCGAAGACCTTGCCGATAAGCGTCTGGGCGTGGCGGAGTATCAACAAACGGCGGCGCTTTGGATACGCGGCATTTTGGAACACGACTTCGGTGTCTCCCAGTACAAGATTCACTGGTATATGGAAAGAAGCGAGGAGATGAGTCACGGCGCTGCCACCGGTTTCAAGCCGCCTGCCGGCATTTCATTCAACCGTATCGCGCCGAACAAGAGCCTGGCGTCGACGCTATTGGAAAACGAATTGGACGTTGCCCATGTCGCGAGCCCCTGGGTGCTCCAAGCCAATGCGCTGGATCGCTCCAGTCGTATCGCCGGCAAAGGAGACTGGAGTAAGATCAAGCCGCTGTTTCCGGATCGCATGGCGGAAGGAGCGCGCTTTTATAAGCAACACGGATTTTTGCCGGTCAACCATGCATACATTATCCGCGGCGACATCTATAAGAAATATCCCTGGGTCGCGTTTAATCTCTTACACCGGCTTCGTCAAGGCCAAGGCACTCGCGCGTGAGCAACTGCTGGAGCGAATCCCCACGGCGCTTTTCTTTCGCGCCGGAGTATGCTGCGATGACGCGAGAAATGATCGGCGACGACCCGTTTCCTTACGGTATCAAGGCCAACAAGGCGATGCTCGACACGATCGTTGCATTTTCCTACGAGCAGGGGCTGACACCGAGAAAGATGATCGTCGAAGAATTATTCGCTCAAAAGCACGCTCGATTTGTAAAGTCAGGGTTACGCAAAACCTCGCTCGACGGCTGCGCGGACAATGTCGGTGAGATAGAAAGAGAGCAAAGGATGCCGGACTTAACTTTGAGCTTTGTCTCCAATTTCAACGAGCGCGGTCGAACCGCTCATGGACGGAACCAGTCAAAGCCGACAGCATCGAGATCATACCCACCTCATTCTCACCCGTCAGAGACTTTTTGGCGCCAGCTCAAGTTCCAGAATTCGAAGTAGCGGAAATGTCACATGTCTTCCTACTTGATCGCGCGCTCCCGCGGCGTGGATATGATTGCGATTCCGGTTTTTCCGAGCCGGCGGTTTTTCCATGCCGACCTATCCTTTCATGTCGACTCCGGCGTCAAGAAGCCCGGCGACCTCCTCGGCAAACGGATCGGCGTCGGCGAGTACCAGCAGACCGCCGCGCTCTGGGCTCGCGGCGTGATTGGATCATGACTTCGGCGTGTCGCAGTACAAAGTCGACTGGTACATGGAACGAACCGACGAGTTGGAGCCACGGCGGCGCCACGGGGATTCACACCGCCGCCGGGAATATCATTGCATCGCATACCGCCGGAGAAGAGCCTAGCGACCATGCTTGTGAAGCACGAAATCGACGCGGCGCCCATTGCCGGGCACCTTTCACGAGCGGTAAACGTAATCGACCGCTCGACCCACATCCGCGGCGGCGAAGGCGACTGGAGTAAAGTCAAACCCTTTGTTCCCCGATCAGATGCGGAAGCCAAACGCTTCATCGCCAAAGTACGGCTTTGCTGCCGGTCAACCATGCTTACATCATTCGCGGCGACGATCTTATCGGGCGCATCCCGGAGTGGCCGTTAAATTGGTACGACGCGTCTCGTCAAGGCGAAAGCCTGCGCCAATGAGACACTTGTTGGAACGCATCCCTGCTGCACTTGTTTTCGCGTCTGAATACCTCGCCATGACGCAGGACATACTCGGCGATGATCCGTTCCCTTACGGCGTAAGAGCCAACACGGCGATTGCTCGAAACGCTCATCGGCTTCTCCCATGAGCAGGGGCTCACGCCGCGCCAGATGAAAGTGGAGGAGTTATTCGCCGAAGAGACCCTGGATTCATCGACGGCGCGTCTAATCATTCTCCCTTAGATTCCCGATAGACAGCATTCGGGAATGACAGAGTCTGAGAGGAAGGAAACAAAATGCCGAAGCTAAAATTGGGCTTCATATCCGCTTTCAATGAACGCGTCGATCCGTTGATGAAAGGAGCCGTTCAACCGGAAGGGATCGAAATTGTGCCCACCTATTCGCCTCCGCCGGAGACTTTCTGGCGCCAGCTCAAGTTTCAGGAGTTCGAAGTCGGCGAGATGTCGATGTCGTCATATCTCATCGCCCGTGAGCGCGGATTCGACATGATCGCGTTACCCGTTTTCCCCAGCCGGCGGCTGTTCCACGCAGAAATTTCATACAACACCGACTCAGGAATCAGGAAGCCGGAGGATCTCTTAGGCAAGCGCATTGGCGTCGGTGAATATCAGCAAACGGCTGCGCTGTGGCAGCGCGGCGTCCTCGAACATGACTTCGGCGTATCACAATACAAACTGCACTGGTATATGGAGCGGACCGAGGAATTAAGCCACGGTGGCGTCACCGGATTCACACCACCGCAGGGAATTTCGTTTCAGCGAATACCGCCGGACAAGAGCATGGCGTCAATGCTGGTGAATGGCGAACTGGACGCAGCGGCTATCAACAGTCCATGGAAAAACACGGCGAGTGTGATCAGTAGGTCCCATCGAATTCCTGGCTCGGGCGGCGACTGGAGTAAAGTCAAACTCCTCTTCACGGACCGCATTGCCGAGGGTGCGCGTTTTTTCAAGAAATGGGGTTTTCTTCCGGTCAACCATGCCTACACGATTCGCGGCGATATCTATAAAAATATCCCTGGGTGGCTTTCAATTTATACACGGGCTTTGTCAAGGCGAAGGAACACTTCAATGCAAAATTAGTCGATAGCATCCCGTCAGCGCTTTTCTTTGGCCGCGAATATCTGGCCATGACCCAGGGGATGTTCGGCAACGACCCGTATCCTTACGGCGTCAACGCTAACCGTAAAATGCTGGAGACGCTGATCGATTTCTCTCACGAACAGGGGCTGACTTCGAAGAAAATGAAAGTGGAAGAACTCTTCGCGACAAGCACGCTGGATTTGTAAAAGACGATTGGAGTATCGGAGGAATGGAAGATTGGATGCTGCTGGGAGAAACAACTGGCTGATTCTAACTCTATTTTTGATCTGCTTTGCTTGGCCAATCCATGCTCTGGCCAAGCCTGTAACCCTCGCCTACCAAACTCCCACCTTGAGCAGCAATCTGCCAATCTTCGCAGCCGCAGAACTCGGAATATTTGCCTCCGAGAATCTGGAGGTGAGGACAGTCTTCATCCAAGGCGGACCAACCGCCATGGCAGCCCTGATAGGCGGCGACGTGGACTACGCGAAGGTCGCGGGGGTTCCTGCCGCGCGGGCCATTGCCCAGGGGCTCCGGTGGTCATTGCTGGAGGCTTCCAGCCCTACATCGATTACACGTTAATCGGTTCCAAGAAGATCAACAATCTGAACGACCTCAAAGGTAAAGTCGTGGGAGTCACCGGAGCAGGCGGCATCGCCGAGTTCGCTACGGTCGAAGGATTGGCAAGAAAGGGGCTGGTACGAGACAAGGATTACAAGATCCTTTATGGAGCGGGCAACAGTCCGGCGCGCGCGCAAGCGCTGGAGGCGGGAAGAATTCAAGCGGCTCCCTTTTCTTTCACGGAGCGGTTAGAGCTGGAACAAAAGGTTTTCCGGTTCTTTTTGATATCAGCAAGGTCATGCCTAAATTCCCGTTCTCTGTATTGCTCACGAGCAAGCGGAAAGCGGAAACCGCTCCGGAAGAGATTACGGCCTTCCTAAAGGTAATGAAGCGCTCTATGGACTTAATACGGACGGACAAAGATAGGGTCCTTGCTGCAGTCTTAAAAAACGAACCTACGAAGACCCTGTGATCGCGCGCAAGCTCATCGATCAGTTTTCCGATCTCTATTCCATTGCCATTGCCAAGGAAGACGTTGATGCCTTGGTTGCCGCTGGACGAATGGAAGTAGAGGCGAAAAGTTCGGCGGAGCGGAAAGTTTTTCTTGGCCCCGTAGTAGCAAAAGCACTTGGCCAAGCGCGTTAGACTGGCAGACGAGCTTTGTGAAAAACTCATGAGGCGAATTGCAACACCATTGTTCATTGCTTTAGGTATAGTTGCCGCGGGCTGGAGGCCATACGTTGAAGCCAAACCCGTCACCTTCGCCTATCAAACACCCACCTTGAACAGCACTCTGTCCTTAATAGTCGGCGTCGATTTTGGTTTCTTTGCGGCGGAAGGTTTGGAAGTCAAAACCGTCTTCATCAGAGGCGGGCCCACCGCCATTGCCGCCCTTGTGGGCGGCGACGTCGACTACACTTTGGTTGCCGGCGTGCCGGCGGTGCGTGCCATCGTCCAGGGCGCGCCGCTTACGATTGTCAGCGGTATCCAACCCTATATGGATTACACGCTGATTGGTGCCAAAGGCATCTCGCAACTCAACGACTTGAAGGGCAAGATCGTTGGCGTCACCGGAGCCGGCGGGATCGCGGAGTATGCCGCCGTCGAGGGACTCGCAAAGAAGGGGCTCGTGCGCGACCGTGACTATAAGATTCTCTACGGCGTGGGCAACAGTCCATCCCGCGCTCAAGCATTGGAATCGGGAAGGATTCAGGCTTCCCCTTCTCGTTCCTGGAAAGATTGGAACTGGAGCAGAAGGGATTTTCGGTGTTATTCGATATCGGCAAGGTGCTGCCGGGATTTCCGTTTGTCGTGATTCTCGCCGCAAAACGCAAAGTCGAAGCCGACCCTGAGAGCGTCGTAGCTTTACTACGCGGGATGAAACGCGGTCTCGATTTTCTCAAGAGCAACAAGGAAAAAGTCGCTGCAGCGGTGATCAAAAAAGGAATTTTTGGCGATCCTACAACGATACGCAAGACGGTGTACCAGTTTTCCGAGGTGTACTCTCTTCCAATCACTAAGGAAGATATCGATGCAGTGATCGTCGCCGCCCGGATCGAAGCGGAAGCAAAAAGTTCGGCGGCGCAGAGAAATTTTTCAGCGCTGCTCCATTGGCAAAAGCCCTTGGGCAGGGCCGATAAGAACGCGCCAGGTGTCAGATTTCAGGTGTCAGGTTGAGGTTTCGAGTCTCGCTGAAACCCGACACCCGAAACCTTCGCACTCAAAGACTGATGCCCGAATAACTACTTTGGAGGAATCACCATGGCAAAAGAAGTCGAGTTGACCCTGATGCTCGCGGACTATCACCGCACTCGCCCGCTGCTATCCGGCGAGGTCACCGTTGACGGCGTCAAGTTGAACCCGCAGCGCGCCGTGCCGGGCGAAGCCTGCATGCGCCCAGTCTACGAAGAATTCGACATCGCCGAGATGTCGCTCTCCTGGTACATGATGGCGCGCTGCCGCAACGAGCCGGTGATTGCGCTGCCGATTTTTCCGCTGCGCATGCAGATTCATCCTTACATTTTTGCGGCGACTGCTTCGGGAATCGAGGGGCCGGAAGATCTCAAAGGAAAGAAAATCGGCATGGATGAGTACCGCTTGACCGTAGGTCTCTGGGCCGAGGAATTCTCCGGGAATACCACGGCGTGCGGCCGGAAGAATGCCAGTGGTTCACGTCGGCGCCCGAACGTGCCGGGTATCAGCCGCCTGCGGGCGTCAACATCACGGTTGTGGACGAGCCCGCGGAAGCGCTGCTGCTTGCGCGGCGAAATCGACGCGCTGATTCCGCCTAACATCGTACCATCGTTTCGAGCGAAGGATCCGCGTATTCGCCGGGTCTTCAAGGACCCGAGAACCACGGTCAACTGAATATTTCGGCAAGACTCAAATCTTTCCGATCACCCACACTCTCGTCGTCCGGCAATCGCTATTCGACGAACATCCCTGGCTGGTCTCGAGTCTCGTGAACGCATTTACGGAAGCGGAGGAGCGTTGCCTGAAATCTTATGATTATGCCAAGCGGCTCGCCTTCCCCTCCGCCGTCCTGATTTTGGAAGAAGAAGAGGAAATCTTCGGCAAGAATCCCTGGGCCCATGGGTTGACGCCGGAAAATCAAATCGTGCTTGAGAAATTCGTCCAGTACGCCCACGAGCAAGGTTATATTCCGTACCGTCCCAAGATCAGCGACCTATTCGCGCCGATCGGGAACTAACTCCTTCGCCGACGCAGCCAATGCGCTGATCACTGCAGACAAGAACCTGAACGGTGGCGCGAACGAAGCCGTAATTCGCGACGTTTTTAAACAGCGCGGTATCCTCAAAGCCTAGCCTTCTCGCTGGAACTTTTCCCAGCTTGGGAGCAATGTCTACGGGGCAACTCCCGAATTTGACATCGCATTGTTCTATCGGATAGGCTCGCAGCCAGAATCCTGATCCGAGTCAGCTCGAGCTCCTGTTTCGTTTCGTACTCCTAGCAAGAACACCTGGTGTCATTGGGAATAATCAGGTGCTTCGACCTTGCTTGGCCAAGAAACGCCTCACGATCGTTCATAAGGCGCAGTTGTCCGCCAACGACGCAGGGTAATTTAATCAACGACCTTCACAGGAGGAGATAACATGGCAAGACGAAGAAAAGTACGAGTAAGAGGCCGGCCCGGAAAATCAGGAAAAGGGCGACTAAAACAACCAAACTCGCCCAGGCCACAAGCCCGGGATTCGAAGTGCCTCGGGGGTCGGGACGTCCCACTGCCCGAGCGGCGCTCCAGTCCACGTTACCGGAAGACTTCCATGCGCTGTATGACAGAGGCTTTCGAGCCGCCCGTGGTATAGTCCCCACAGCATCACCTCAGACGAGATCCTCTGGACATACCCGACTGGCGGCAGGGTTCCAGACCTTGAAGTTGATTACGATCAGGCGACACAGCTGCCCAATCGCATCGTCAGCCGGCACCCGACCGCGCGGTTGGCCACGCGGGCAGCCACGTCGCCCGAAGGAAGCGGTCACCCAGTTTATTCGGGATCGGGGCGACCTCTGGCACCTCACGCCAGAGGACGTAGCAACAGTCAAAGTAGTATCGACCAGTCCGAGAGGCCTGCCGACCGTCAACCTCATTCAGCGGGTCGAAGGTAAGAGAGGTATTTAACTCAGACGTGACCGCCTCCCTGGGTCCCAACAACGAGGTCGTTTCCATCGCCGGACAATTTTTCCCAATGCTGCCGCCGGAGCCTTCGAGAAAAGAGCCATGGCGGAAACCAAAACTGCCGAGGAGGAGGCGATCGCAAAGGCGGCAACCGATCTCACGCATATCACCTATGTGGCTTCCGACTTCACCAAGGTCAAAAAGCCCCAAAAGCTAGCGAGTCATACCGCTTTTATGGTTTGAAACCGAAACGTGGCGATGCCCGCCCGAACTTCGAACGTCCGGTTCGGCTCAAAGATGTGATGTTTCCGTTAGGGAAGGGCATTTCGTCCCCGGTTACTATATGGAGCTCTGGATCAAAGGTTTCCCGGCGTTCAGCTATGTTATGGACGCTATTGATACTCCAGACCTGCTTCTACCGCAGGAAGCTGACCCAGGCAGTCGCTTTCAAGTACCGCGTGCACAACACGGGCAATGGTATTTTCCAACCAGAGGACGGTCCTGCGCCTGGCTCTCCACATCCGACCGGCGCGCCAAACGGATTCCAGGCACCGACGGTTGCACAAAAGCTCATCGCGATCGAAAGCCTACTCCCGGGCAAGCCCTGGCTTCCCCAAAACGCAAAGACAACCAAAGGTAACAACTGCTTTGCCTATGCCGACCTGAAATCCCCGATGGATTCGGCACCGGCGATGTTGTCGGAAAGGTTACAAGCCCTCGAGTCTTCGATCACGTTTATGACCACAGCAAACCAGCAAGCACGGCAAAGAACCTTCAGGCCAGCATTGTCGGTATGTTCTTTCACGTCAATTGGCTTCACGACCGATGGTACGAGGCCGGTTTCGATGAGGCCTCAGGGAACGGTCAGCAGGATAACTTTGGGTTGGGAGGGGTCGGCGGCGATCCTGTTCTTGCTGAAGGAAACGACTTCAGCGGCACTGACAACGCGAACATGGCCACCCCGCCGATGGCGACAGCCCGCGTATGCAAATGTATGAATTCTTGGGGCCGACCCCTTCGAAGCCCAGCCGGACAAGCAACTTTGAAGCGCTGATTACCTTCCACGAAATGGGGCACTATATCACCAACCGACTCGTCGGCAATTCCAACGGCCTGACCAACGTGCAGGGAGGGGCCATGGGGGAAGGGTGGGGAGATTTCTTTGCCATTTGCATGACCTCTCAGAGCACCGATAACTTTGCGACCGGCACGTTTGCCGTAGGCGGTTGGACCGATCTGATGGCGAACTTCAAAGAGAATTATTACTTCTCGATCCGCCGATACCCCTATTCGGCGGACATGGCGAAGAATCCGCTGACATTCAAACATATCGCTAACAACGTAGTGCTTCCAGTAGGTCCGACAAGCAATCCAATCGCCGGTGGTCCCAACAACGAGGTACACAACGCGGGTGAAGTATGGTGCGCGGTCCTTTGGGAAGTATTCGTCAAACTCGTCGCCAAGCATGGACATAGCGAAGCCGAAAAGCGCATGCTCGCTTACGTTGTCGGCGGTTTGAAAGGTCACCCCTTTGCGCCCGACATTCACTCAAGCACGGGACGGGATCATTACAGCGGTAACTTCGCTGCACCCAGAGGACGAACCGGAAGTGCGGGCGGGATTCGCCAAGCGCGGCATGGGCCGGGGCGCGGTTTCGCCTCCTTCGTCCTCCACGACTCTGGCTGGAGTTGTCGAAAGCTTCACGGCCTAGGCCATCGCAGATGCCATGAAAATGGTTCTGTTCGACCTAGGCGATACGCTTGAGGATCGAGAGCACGATGTGCTGCTGCCCGGTGCTCCCAAGACTCTCGCAGCCGTCCGGAGGGTTATCAAGATGAAGCTAGCCAAGTACCAGGTACCGACAAACGTGCGCAGCGGACGTTTCGACCTGACTCTACCCCCGGCGCCTCATGGGTGCGGTTTGGCAACGACGTGCTCCTTTACGGCGAAGCGGCGCAATGGAAAGGACTCGCAGATCGCGCAAGAAAGGGTCACCTTCAAAGACGAGAACGCGTCTCAACCGTGAAGAGGGAGCGCATGCACATAGTAGTGCAGAACGGGCGGCTCTTTCAGCAGGAACACCCCGAGGTCCCTGTCATCCTCGATCGCGGGCGCTTTTGCTGGTTGAACTCGATCCTGCTCGAGCGCGCCGGCTAGGACGCAAAAGCCCTACCTGCTACGGGGTGCTGCCTCTCGGTAAAAACAAAATTGTTTTCGATGTGCAGCCGCGTGCCGCCGCGCGGGCTGCGCCGATAGCTTCGATCCAGAACCTGGTTGATAAAATATCGCGCCCAACCTTTCAAGCGGATCTTACCCGTCTGGTTTCATTCCCGACCCGCTTTTCGACCAGCGCCCACTATGCCAGCGCTGCCGCCGAGGCCGCGCAATCAACTGACGGCGATGGGTTACAGCACCAAGTTTCAGAACATCACCGTCAACGGCGTGGCGAGTAGAAATGTTATCGCCGACAAAAGAGGTGACGCTGCCGGTGCGCGCAAAGTCGTGCTGGTCACGGCTCACCTGGACTCGATCAACCTACAGGGCGGACCGGCGGCCAGCGCGCCCGGCGCCGACGACAACGGAAGCGGAAGTGCCGGTCTACTGGAGATAGCGCGCGTCTTTCGGGAACATCGTAGCAAGCATGACTTGCGTTTCATTCTCTTTGGCGGAGAAGAGGAAGGTCTATTCGGTAGCAAACACTATGTTGCCAAACTCTCTGCTTCCGAGCGAGCAAGAATTCAAGCCGTCGTCAACATGGACATGATTGCATCTTTGAATACCTCTACTCGGAGCGTCCTATTGGAAGGCGCAACTCTGTCGCAAAGGGTCATCAACGGTCTGAAGGAGGCTGCAGCCACCTACACGCACCTTACCGTCGAGACATCCCTCAATCCATTCGCCAGCGATCATGTCCCGTTCATCAACAAGGGAGTTCCCGCGGTGCTCACAATCGAGGGCGCAGATAATGCCAACAGCCGCATCCACTCGGCCAATGACACCATCGATCACGTCGAATCCGATCTGGCGCTTGAGATCCTGCGCATGAATGTCGCATTTGTAGCAAGCGAGGTAGGTCAAAATGTCATGAGTCGGCGTTTGATCCGCTTCCGCCAGTCCACTTCATCGCCAGTCACTTGGCGTAATAAAGGCTGTTAAAGAAACCGCTCTGCTCGAGTTCCCGTACCCATTGATTGTCGATCTGATCGTCGATGGACAGCGATCGCACGGCCGGCTCGTTCTTATCCAAAACGCTTTGATCACCGCGATGCCGGCCCGGCTCGGGTAGGGAACTTTGGGCATATAGCGTGGATAGTCCTTCTGCGTTTCCTCGATCACCAGCGGGTCATCGATCTTGAGCCGCTCTTTCATGACCTTCCTTACGGACTCGGGATCGTTTCTAAATAACGCCATCGCTTCCGCGATCGCCTTGACGAAGCCTCGCACCACTTCGGGGTTCTGCCTGATGAACGCGCGCCGGGTAACCACTCCGGCCACCTGATAATCCGGAACGAGATCCGCCACGTCAGCCAGCTCGCGGTATCCTTCCTGCTTCGCCCGCGCCAGCGTCGGCAAGGACAGCGGTCCGCCGACGATTTTCCGCGATTCCATCCCGGCCAAGATCGGCGGCACCCCGCCCATTTGCAAAATCGGCACGTCAACCTCGGGCTTGAATCCCCATTTTTCCAGCGACAGGCGGAGAAGCATATCCGTCGACGAACCGTAGCGAGTGATGCCCATAGGCTTGCCCTTGAGCTCGCGGTAGTCCTTGATCTCGGGGCGGACGATGATCGAAAAGGGCGGCTTGGTCACCATGCCCAGGATCATCACCGTGTCGCTGCCGTGGCGCGTTCACTCGAAAGACCGGCTCGATGCCCTGGATGCCGATGGGCGTCGTGCCGCTGAGTAGTGACTGCATCGCCTGGGAGCCAGCGACGTAAATCAATTCGACGACCAGATTGTTTTTCGCAAATAAACCCCTATCGACGGCGAGCCATGTCACAATGCCGGCTCCCGAAATAGAGCTGTACGCCACGCGAAGGGGCACAGCAGGCTTGGTCGCGGCCCCGGTATTATTCGCTGCCAACAACCAGAATGCGAATAACAGGATCCAGATTCGTTGCTCGGCTGTCATCTGTTTCAGAACTCGAGTCCAAGTCATTTTTATGCCTCGCTTAGCTTAGCGCGCTCGCAAAAACACCCACGCGTTCATCCTGCTGAGTCTCTCCGACGATGACTCGAGTACATTATTTCGCTTCTGGGAGCTCGACCTTTCCTACGCGCTTGATTGCATCGGCGAGCATCTTTGCGTCCTTCTGCCAAAACTTCTGGAACTCAGGAGCATCAAGATAGGCAATCGGAGTCTCAAGTTTTCCATGGCAGACTTGAATTCCGGAGTATTCACCGCCTGCTTAACTGACTCGCGGACTTTTGCATCACGGGAGCCGGCGTACCTCGCGGCGCGAACAGACCTGCCCAGATATAAAATTCGATATCGTATCCCAGCTCCTTGAAGGTGGGGACATCGGGCAGAGAAGCTACGCGTTTTGCGCCCCAACCCGCCAAGGGCCGTAGTTTGCCCGCCTTGATGTGCGGGATGACCACGGCCGGTCCGGACGCAAGCGTGTCCACATGACCGCCCAAGATTGCAGTGAGCGCTGGACCCGCTCCCGAGTATGGAACGTGCTTCAAATTAATGTCCGCGGCATGAGAAAACATCTCCATTGCCATATGCAAGGTGCCGTACACTCCGGAGGACGAATAAGAAATCTCGCCCGGACGTTTTTTGGCGTCTTCTACGAACTCCTTCACGCTTTTCCATGGACGGTCCGCATTGACGACAAATATGGTGGGATCAGCGGAAATCAGCGCGATCGGAACAAGCTGGTCCATGGTGTACGCGGGCTTGCGGTCGAAGAGCTTGTCCGCCTCGGGAATAATCGAGATGCTGGAAAGCGCCATCAGGAGCGTGTAGCCGTCCGGTTTGGCATTGGCGACGAACGACATCCCAACCGCGCCCGCTGCTCCGGTCTTGTTCACGACCACGACCGGATTTTTAGCACCTTCTCCATCGATGCTGCGACGGGCGCGCGCCGTCAAGTCGGCGACCCCACCGGGAGGAATGGAGCTACAATCGTGATTGGGCGATTGGGGAATTTCTCTTGACCGAAAGATTCGGCAGTGAGGCTGAAAAGTAAAATAAATAAAATAAACAGAGCCACGAAAAAATAGATCTGTCGATGTAACCATAGCCCATCTGGACTGTAGAGTTCTCTCATTTTTACACCTCCCCGTGCCGGATAATCACATGCCTTCCTTCTCCTGCCGACTTGCAAGACCGAATCTCTGTCGCCAGTCCAACGTTTTCATCAGCCATGGCGCAACGCTTAACAAGAGGAGAGCGAGCCCAACCATCAGCATCACCGCCGCGATGGGCCGGTTGATAAAAATACCGTAGCTGCCTGAGGACATCGAAAGCGACTGGCGAAGGCTCATCTCCATCATCGGCGCCAATATCAGCCCCAATACTACCGGCGCGGTCTCGAAGTCAAACTTGCGGAGCACGTATCCGAGTGCCCCCATCGCCGTCATGATCCCGACGTCGACGACGCTCCCGTTAACGGCATAGACGCCGAGAACGCAAAGATCAGAATCGCCGGATAAAGCAGTGGATAAGGGACCTTCAAGACGTTGACGAAAATCCCTACCAGCGGAAGATTGAGGATCAACAGCACCACATTGCCGACATACATACTCGCGATGAAACCCCAGAAGAGCTCCGGTTGCTGGGCGATCAAGAAGAGGTCCCGGCGAGATTCCGTGGACCATCACTGGCCGCGATCATCACGGCGGGGATGGGCCCGGACGGAACGCCCAACGCAAGCATGGGAACAAAAGCTCCTGAGGTCGCCGAGTTGTTGGCCGATTCGGGCCCGGCGACGCCCTCAATGGCACCATGTCCAAAGCGCTCCGGATGCTTGGAAAGGCGCCGCTCCACTGCATACGAAACGAAGGACGATATAATGTGAGCCGAGCCCGGTATGATGCCGATCAAAAATCCAAGAACCGTTCCTCGGCCTATGGGCCAGAGCGAATCGCGCCACTCTTCTCGCGAGGGGAGAAGCTCCCGCAACCGAGGCTTCTTGACACTAGGCGCAGTGGGCTGCCCGGCGGTCAGTAAGATTTCCGAAAGACCAAACAGTCCCACGGCGACTGGAACGACTCCAATCCCGTCACCGAGTTCCACCAAACCATAACTAAAGCGAAAGAATCCCGTCATAGGATCGATGCCGATCATACCCAGGAGAAGTCCCAACGTTGCCATGGCCAGGGACTTGAGGATCGAGCCGCCACTCATGTAGGCGAGCACCAGGAGGCCTAGGCAGCAAAAGGGCGAAATATTCCGGTGGTCCGAAGCGCAGAGCAAAGCTTGCCAGCGGCGGCGCCAAAAGCATGAGGGCCACAACACTAACCGTCCCGGCAACATAGGAGCCCACGGCTGCTATGGCCAAAGCCGGTCCCGCTCGGCCGTTGCGCGTCATCTCATATCCGTCGATGCAGGTCATAACGGAAGCCGCCTCGCCGGGTATGCGCATCAGGATCGATGTCGTCGATCCGCCATACATGGCCCCGTAGTAAATTCCAGCCAGTAGAACGATTGCAGATGTCGCATCAAGACCGAATGGAGGCGGGAAGAAGCAAACTGATGCCCGCGAGCGGACCTATGCCTGGCAGGACTCCCACGAGAGTGCCGATGACACAACCGACAAACGCGTAGAGCAGGACATTCGGTGACAGCGCGACCGAAAACCCGATATACAGATTGTGTAGAGTTTCGGCCATGGGCGTTTCGACAGAAAAGGTTCAAGCGGTTTTAAATCGTTCAAGCCGTTCAAAACGTTCGGAGGATTGGTTCCTTTCAGAAGCCGAAGGGTCCCTCAGGCAGCGGCACTCGAAGCAGCGTAAAGAACAAGTAGAACGACCCAAACGCGAGGCCAAAGGCAAACACTACGGTTTCCACCCAACCACGGCGTTCCACAACCTTGATCAAAAAACCCAGTATGAGCAGCACCGTGAGGCGGTAGCCGAGACGCTCGGTTGCAAAGACAGCGAACACGCATGCAGCCAAAATTGCCGCGGCATGGCGCCACTCGATCCAGCTGACCGAGGAAAACCGTGGAGCGCGGCTCGACGTGAACACAAGCAAAACTCCGAAGATCAGAAGTAGCACGGCCAGTAGGACGGGTACGAATGCGGGTCCGGGAGACGGAATGTTCCGAGTGGATAATAGCGGCTTTCCAAAATCACCAGAAGCGCAAGGAGAACAAGAACTGCTCCCGAGACACGATCCGTCGTCAACGGTTTATCCTTTCACTTTGGCCATTTCTTTTTGGACTATTTTTCTTTATGAAACTCCCGCGTTCCCGCGTAGGCTCGCGGATTGACCAAAGCGTGCTCTTCTTGCATTAGCCACGCAATCTCCGGCCGCCGCCGGCACGGTGGCGGCTTCCATGGAAGCATGGGCGGCCATCTTACAGTATTTCAATGTCGTCTTGTCGAATTTTCCGATCTCCTCGCCCCACTTCCACGCCTCGTCTTGCAACCGCTCGTGCGGCACCACGCGGTTGATTAAGCCGGCTTCCATGGATTTTTCGCGTCCCAGTTTTCGCCGGTCAGTATCATTTCAAATGCAAGTTTCGTTGGAATGAGCGTTTTGAACATCGTGGCGATGATGGGATACGGCAAGAATCCGCGCATGATCTCCGGCAAGCCGAACTGAGCCTTGTCCGACGCGATGGCGAGATCATGCGGCAATAAGAGTGTGATCCCCCGCCCAGACAATAGCCGTTCACGACCGCCACCGTTACCTTGGGAAAAGTCCGAATCATTTCCGCCACGTGATAAGCGCGCGGCTCGGAGCGACGATCCGTTCCCCTGTTCTTACCACCCTCCGTTGGGAACTCGGACAAATCACGGCCCGCGCAGTAGGCGACATCACCGGCACCGGTTGTCAGCACCACTGCGACGGAGTCATCGTTTCTCAGCTCTTCGAAGGCGCCCAACATTTCGCGAATCGCGGCCCGGCTCAGGGCGTTTCTTTTTCCGGCCGGTTGATCGTGATTTTCGCGACGGCGCCACGCTTCTCGACAAGCATGTACTTTCTCTCTATCTCCATGAACAAATCCTTCCTTCTCAGTTCAAATGCTTCCACGCGAATAACACTGGGATTTAATCTGTGTCAACCTCAGTTCATTGCCATATTCTTTTTTCTTCTCCCTCTCCCTCGACGGGAGAGGACAGAGGTGAGGGTGCCATCACCTGGGACGACATGTCATGAGGGGAAGCGATGTGCTTCGAAGACAGACGACTCCGATGTGAGATTTTGGAAACAATTTAAATCTAAAATTGTCAGACTGTCCGCGCCTCCAGATGCTTGGCGAGAAAATCGCCGATGAGCGGACGGTAGCGAAAAGGCATATTGTTGCAGACGTGGTTGCCGCCTTCGAGTAAGACCCATTCCTTGGGGCCTGAGGCTTCATCATAGGTCCGTTTCGCTTGTTCCACCGGCACGAAGTCTTTGGTGCCGTGGACCACCAATAGCGGGCAGCGAATGTTGGACGCCAGCCCTTCGAGGGTGCACTGGCGGTGCAACTCAACCAAGCTTCTCTTTGTCGTAGACCTTCCAGATGTGAGATATGCGGGCGAATTCGAAGGGATCGTCCAAACGGTTCAGCACGCGCGAGCGATCGTACATACCTCCTGCAAAGGTGCAGGCCTTGATGCGCGTGTCACAGGCCGCCGAGCGGGGCGCGAGATAACCTCCCATGCTCGGCCCAAAAACACCGAGCCGATTCGCATCGACATGAGATAATTTTTCTAGGTAGTCGATCACCGCCGATGTCGCGCGCTCGAAATCGACGATCATGCCGCCCTGAAACCAGGTCTCGCCCTGGCCGGGACCATCGAAGGTAAAAGTCGCCATCCCGCGACGCAAGAAGCCGTCCTCCATCGTGCGGGCTTCCTCTTTAGTCGATTCGAGACCTGAGATAATCACCACCACCGGTGGCTTCGCGACTGCCGGACGGAACCCGCAGGTAAGCCGGCATGCGAAAATGACGGAACGGTACTTCGTGCCGTTCGGCAGGCGGATCGAGATAAGGCGGCAGCCTTCGCATAGCACTCCACTCTTTTATGATGCTGCCGGCACATACTGCTCCAGATCCTGGGGAGAATTGTTGCAGCCAAAGTGATAAGCCATGGCAGCGAGAAGATAGGCCTCAGTGGCGCTCTGCCGATTGCCCTTAGACCTCGGCCTGTAACGCGAACTCCTCGTGCCCTGCTGCGGTCACGCACCACTCGCGGCACCAATCGTCCCAGACGCGAATGCGCGCGGCCGTGGTTACGAGATCGTTGTAATCGATTCCCTGCACGATCATGCGCGGCGCCCAAGTTGCCAGGACATGAGCGACGGTCGGATCAGGATGTTGAATCAGCATCGGATAGCCTCCTTATTTTCGGCTGCGATACCAGCACCTCTACACCTCGACAATGTCCGGCTTGGTGCTTTCTACAAAGGCTAACACCTCGCTCCGTTCCTGCTGAGGAACTTGGAACGTGTCCAACGTAGCATTCAGGTGACGAATGAAAGTCGCCCAATCACTCCCGCTGATTTTCATCCCTTTGTGTGATAACGCCATATCCCGCCCCGTGTAGTACAGCGGTCCTCCGGCGCTGGCGCAAAGAAAATCGATCAGGAGCTGTTTTTCACGGTGCATTCCATCCACACCCCGGTTTTGCCAGAATCGCCCTAACTGCGCATCGTTCACGAGCCGTGGAAGAAGATTCTCCACGACGGCGGTAATCGCATCGTAGCCACCGAGCCGAATATAGAGACTCTTTGTTTGCTCAGCCATTTTGCCTCCTCTGGAAAATGGTTGTTGATCCATATGGCAACAATTGGACTGATCGACTCTAGCCGGTCGTCAGGCTTCCTTATGGAATTTTTTTAATCTCCGCGACGAGAGCGTCGTTGTCAACCAACGGCTGACCTCTTTCTATGATGTTCTTGTAACGAATAACACCTTGCTTATCCACGATGAAATACGATCGCTGCGCTAAGCGCCGCTCGCGATCCAACACCCCGTAAGTGTCAATCGTCTTAAGGTCGGGATAATCGCTGACAAGAGGAAAGTTGAGCTTCAAAAAATCGGCAAACGCTTGCTGGGAAAAATCAAATTGGCGCTGATGCCAATAACTTCCGTATCCACGCCTTGGAAATTGGCATAGTCGTCCCGACTGGACGACAATTCCGCGATTCATGTGGCAGTAAAATCGAGAACGTAAAATTCGATCAGAACGTTTTTCTTTCCTTGAAAGCTGCTGAGCTTCAGCTTGCCTCCTGCGTGCTGGGCAATTCGAAATCGGGGGCCTTGTCTCCGACCTCAATCCGCAGACACAGGCGGAATCATTGCAAGAGCGAAAACAACGCAGAGAGCTGAAACCAAGCACATGTTTTTGAATTTCATAGAATACTTCCTTTTGCTAACGAACCACAGTCAGTTCCCACGGATAATTGTCAACGCACTCCGGCTCTCCCTCGGTGATAATAAAGGTGTGGCCGAAGAAGATGCCGAACTGGCCGTCGGCGGTCACCGCGTTGGGCTCGATCACCAGCACCATGCCCTGGCTGAAGCACCTGCTCGTACTCTTCCGCCTGGATATGATCGGTAAAGATGTGGGGCTCGGAGCTGACGAAATCGATGCCGTGAATGTGGATGGGCCGCGATTGAACGCCTTTTTCGCCGATAGAAGCGAGCGGCCTCGACCAGCTCGTTCAAGTGATGGCCTGCTCGCGCCACATTCACCATGTGCTGGAAGCCCGGCAGCACGATCTCATCGAAGAAGCGTCGCACCTCTGTTGGCGGTTCGCCGATACAGACTGGCGAGCCGATCTGCGCGCTGTAGCCGCGGTAACCCGCGGCAAGCTCCATGATGACGATGTCGCCATCTTTGAGCGTGCGGCCAGAGGGCCGAGGGTTGCCGAAGATTAGCGCCGGATTTTTCATGGGTGTCGAGCCGATGATCGCGAAGTCGAGATCTCCTCCCCTTCGAGAATTGCGCCGGCGGCAGCGGCTTTGAGCTGATATTCGGTCATGCCAGGTTTGCAACGAGCCACGAGGGCCTGCATCGCAGCTTCACAGAGATGACCTGCTTTGCGAATACAGTCGAGTTCTTCCGCGCTTTTGCGGTAAACCAATTCATGCATCCAACCAGGCTCAAAGCTGAAAGCAGCGTTAGGCAACGCCTCCCTGAGCGCCATGTACTGGTTCACGGGCATGTAGTCGTGAAAGCGTGGGTCTACTTCTAAGATACCGATCTTACCTCGATCGAGGCCTAGTTCTTTGATCCGCTCGATCATCACCTCGGCAAAGCGGCCGCCGCGTGATTGGCGCACATCTTTGATGGCGCTCTCCTTCCGAGTCGCCTCGATGTGGGTGCCACCCATCGAGTAGATCAAGGTCGGCTCGCCGTCGAGAGGAAAGACGACGTAGTTGGCCATGGCGTGCCACTCCCAGTGGCCGGAGAGCCAAAGCATCCCGCCACCGAAACTCCAGTGGTTCGGTCCACCGGGCACAATAACGCAGTCTAGACCCCGCTCTCGCATCTTGGATCTGAGCGCGCCTGTAGCGCCGCTCGTATTCTTTATCGGAGAAGCTCTCGTAAACCGCATCGCGGTAGTACGGCGAATCGACCATATTGTTGAAAAGCCGCCAGTCGTCGAGGCGATCCCTGATCTCGGAAAACGGGTAGCCCGGCATCGTTTTATCCCTCGCTCTCGCCGTGTTCGTGATACGTGTTCGTCCCATCGCCGCCAGCGAGCAAGTTTCCTTGTTTTCATTTTTCGTCGTTTTGATCCTTCTCCAAACGATCACGAGCCACGAGCACGAATCACGACATCAATCGCCGCAGCTGCCAATCTTGGTCGGCCCGCCGGCTGCTTTTAATGCTTCCTCGCCGAGCTTGACATCCACCACCTGGTCGTAAGTCGGCCTTTTGTCTGCCTGGATGTCGCCGTTCTCGATGCCGTTTTGGATAGACCACTCGGTGCGCTCCTTGGAGAAGCCTGTATTGACGCTCCAAACGCAGTTCTTGACCAGGTAATCATAGGCGAAGCTGACCCCCTCCTGTGGCTTCTTCGTCGCTTCCACCATGATCGGAATGACTTTCTCCTTCTGCCTGTAGATCGTGCGGTTGGTCTCGATGAGTGAGATGACCACGTCGCGCACCATGGCCCGGTCCTTGGCGATCATGCTATCCGCCGCGCCGTAAGCGTTGAAGAAATATTTCGGCATCAGCTTGGAAAGATCCACGAGGACGTGCAACCCGGGCTTTTCCTTCTGCGCGAGATAGACATCTTCCGGATGGAGCGCCACGCCATTGACTTGACCGGCGATGAGACCGGGAAGCCTTCCCGCAGTGGCCGCAGAGACGAACTGGGCATCATCGACCGTGAGGCCGGCCGTCTTCAGTACCTCGCGCCCCATCACCCAGTTCAAACCGCCAACGCCTCCGCCGGTGGCGCTAAGCCGCTTGCCCTTCAAGTCCGCGGCGATTTTGATCTCTTCACTGACCATGTAGGCCTGCGGCAAACGCGGCGCCATGCCCCAGATCTGCTTCGCCTTTAACCCCTGCGCGATCGCTGTAGCATTTATTGTAGCCAGGGCCTGTCCCTGGGTCACCGCGGCCAAGTTGGCCGCTGATGCGCCGCCTTCGAACTCGACGATCTCAACTTCGATGCAATGTTGCGCAAAGATCCCGAGAGCGCGTGCCACATAGACCGGCGTGTGCACCACGTTGGGCGGCGAAACCGAGACGCCGAGCTTTACCTTGCGCATCTCTTTGCACGGAGCCTTGGCTTGAGCGGCTGCCATACCGACGTTGGAAACAATCCAGACCAATGAAAGCAACAAAGCCAGCGCAATCCGGCCAGCAAACTCCCATCCACGCCCCAAAATTTCTTTATTCATGATATGCCTCCTCTGTTTCATCATTCTCGTCCAGGCTGATGCATCAAGGCGCTGCCCGCCGTTCGATAAAACGCAACAACCCGGTTAGGGTTATACCCAACAGGCCCAGAGTCACGACCGGCACAAACATCGCGTCCGTGCGGTAGGTGCTGGCGTAACGGGAGATCAAATAGCCGATGCCGGTGATCGCCGTGTAGAGATCCGCGAGTACCATAGCGATCAGCCCGCGCCCAATGGCAAGCCTCAGTCCCGCGACGACAAAGGGCACCGCGGCGGGCAACACGATGTGGATCCAGAGGTCTCTCTCGTTGCAGCGGAAAGCGCGGCCCACTTCGATCAAGCGTTCATCGACATTTTTAACGCCCTGATACGTGTTGATCACGATCGGAAAGAAAGTGAAAAGAAAGACCACCGCGATCTTGGCGGTCATTTCAAAACCGAACCAGAGCACCAGCACCGGGACGAGGGCTACGGCAGGAACAGAATAGAGCGCCGTGATGTAGGTATCGAGCGCTAGATCCAGTATCCAGAAACGCGCCATGACGAGTCCCAGAGCGATGCCGAAGATAGCCGCTAGACCGAGGCCGGCGAAAAGAACGATGAGACTTTGGGAGAGATACTTCCACAGCTCGCCGCTCGCGATCATCTTGACCGCAGCAGTGGCCACCGCCGTCGGATAAGTAAACAAGATCGGATTGGTCTGTCTGCCGAAGTATTCCCAGCCGCCCAGAACAACGACCAGTGACCCGATTCGAATCGCCACACGGATCATCTTCGAGCGCCGCTGCGCCGCGCGCGCTCTCTCTCCCGCCGCCTCCTGCTCTCGGGCCAGCTCTTCATCTGCAGAAATGACTGCGTCGGTAGCTATCGTCTGTTCAGCTCTGCTGATGCTCATCTGTTAGATCTCCGCCAGAGTTTTGAAAAACTCTCTGTCATGCCGGTCAAAAAGGTCCCAGATACGAGGCAACGAAGTAGATAGGCCTTTTTCAACGGCATAATCACATCACCACCGTTGGGCGCAGTTCCTCCCAGATGTGGTTTCGTATCTCCGTGTAACGCGGCTGCGCCCGTACAGCCGCCGGGTCACGCGGTCTGGGAAAATTGACCTGCAGAACCTCTTTGACCCGACCGGGGCGAGACGCCATGACAGCTACCCGGTCACCCAAAATAATTGCCTCGTCAATCGAGTGAGTAATAAAGATCATCGTTTTACGTTCGCGATCGTGGAGCTGAAGCAATTCCTCCTGCAGCACCTCGCGGGTCTGGGCATCCACCGAAGCGAACGGCTCGTCCATCAAGAGAATCTCCGGGTCAATCGCCAGGGCGCGCGCCAAGCCCACGCGCTGCTGCATGCCGCCACTGAGCTGATACGGATAATGGTTTTCGAAGCCGGCAAGCCCGACCAGGTGGATGTAGTGCTCCACTTTTTCGGCGACCCGTTGCCGTGGGAGGCGGGCGATCCTGAGTCCGAAGGCGACATTGTCCACAACGGTCTTCCAGGGCAACAGCCCGAAATGTTGGAAGACGATGGCGACGCCCTCACGCGGCGCGCGAATCGGCTCACCATCGATCAGGACTTCCCGGAACTCGGCGTCAACAGCCCGCCGATGCAGCGGAGCAGCGTTGTCTTGCCGCAGCCTGACGGACCGACGATGCAGAGAACCTCATTGCTTCTTACGTTCAGCTCAACGTTGCGAAAGGCGACGACTGTTCCTTCGAGGAAAAGCTTGCTGGCGTGATCAACAACGATCTTAGTGCCATCAGCCATAGGAAGAGGTTACTGTAAGTCTGGTATGATGCTCACGAGTCTAACGCGGCGAAGCTACCAAGGCGTCCGCGACGTGTCAAGGCAGGGTAGCGTCATAGCTTCCCCGTTGCGAGGAGAGTTAGGGATAGTAAATTATCGTGCACCCTCAACCAATTCTCTCCCGTCGAGACAGAGAAGTTCACCCGGCGACTTCTTTGGCAATATTCCCAATTGGCGCCAGAGCCTAAAACCGCTCTTTGAAAGCCATTACAAGCAGCTGGTTCCCGGTCACGGTCCCGCAGTGGAGGACGAACAAACAGGCCGGGAATACTTCAAGAGAATGTACGACTATCTGGAAGATTTTCACGGACATCTTTTGGAGATCAAATCGGGACGCAGGACCGCCAACGAGGTCACTGATTATATGCTAAATCGTCGCCGTCACAGCAGTCTGTTTTAGGTTGACGTCTCCACACTAGGAAGGTTCCTGAGATTCTATACCTAGGTTGTTCGTAACGTCCTTGCTTCCACATGCGCCCGAATGGCATCCAACCAGGATTGCAATTCGCCAATGAGCTTTCTGGTCACGCGCTCGCGTTGGAAAGCCTTGAGCTCAGATCCGAGGGACGGGCACTCGGGAAGAGCGCAAATAGAGTTAAGATATCTCGAAAGCTCGAGCAGTTTAGTCGGAGCCGGCTCGAAAGCGTCAAGCAACGCCGATGTCACCTCGGCCTCCTCCTGCTGGGTGAGCCTGCACCCCGTGGGGGTTGGGTCGACGGTCACTCTCACCTCGAAAGGTGGATCAGTCTCACTCCTGCTTTCGAAGAGCCGTGGAGAAACCAAGCGCACGCACCGGCTCCGATACTCCAAGATTCTCGTCCCTCTCTGAAAGCGGTGATAGAAGACAGAGCCTCTCGGACGGGCTCCTCGCCTTCGAGTTCTACCCGGATCACCTGAATGTTTGGGTTCATGAATGCTTTGCGTCGGAGGTCACTCATTACCGCAAACACTTCCGCCGGCTCCGCCTCTGATCTCCACGGTCGCTGAAAATATCAGCCGTTCGGATTTAGCCATCTGCTACTACAACACCGGCACCGAGAAGAGAATTCCACCGAACAAGAGATACGCGAGGATGAGCGTCCAAATCACGTTAGCGAGCTTGGGCAAGGAGAAAGGCGGCGGCGGGTCGACCACCCTCCATGCTCACCAGCTCGGTAAAGCGCGTCTCAAGGCCGATGCAAGTGAAGGCAAGGCCGAACCAAACTACCCGAAGGCCAGCCAGTGTTCCCTTGGTAGCGTTGACAGTCGCTTCGTCGACCAGGAACGAAAAGATCACCGAGGCGATTAGGAATCCGAGAACGAACTTTGGAAAGCGCTCCCAGATGACCTTTGCGTTCGGCCGCTCTCCCGTCTCGGCGCCTTTTTGAAAGTCCACCAGAGCGATATAAGGAAGGCGGCCACGCCGATCAAGACGTTTTGTGAAAACTTCACGATCACGCCGGCCTTCATAGCAAGCTCGCTGATTAGGGCGCCCGCCGCTACCACGGAGCCACTCGTATCGAGAGTCCCTCCCAGCCAGGCTCCCGCGACAATATCGGACATCTCAAAAGCTTTCGCGATCCATGGCATGAACACCATCATGGGGACGGCAACGATCAAAACCAGCGAGGTCACGTAGGAAAGCTTTTTCTTATCGCCCTGAATAGCTCCGCAGGCAGCGATTGCGGCCGAGACACCACAGATGGAGACCGCACTCGAGAGCATCACCGCAAACTCGTCATCCACCCGGAACCGTTTGGAAAGCCAGAAACAGATGTACCAGATCACTGTAACGACGAGCAGCGCCTGGACAATTCCGAGAGCGCCGGCTTGAAGGATCTCAAAGAAGAGAATACCTGCCCCGAGGATCACAAGCCCTGTTTTGATGTAGTATTCGGTTTTGACAGCTTCCATGAGCCAGCCGGGTACGCCGATGCAGTTACTGATGAACAGTCCGATGAGGAGAGCAAAAATAACGTACTCCAGTCCCCAGTAGTTCATCGTCGCATTGCCCGCAATCACGTGGGAAAGCCAGGCGAGAGACGTAAACGACCGGAAAGCCGATAATGTATTTGCCGACGTTTCCACCCATCAACGCAACCCCGATGGCGGAGAGGAACAAGAACGCGATCCCGATCTTGATTGCGCTCCAGAGGCTTTCTCCGCTGAACACGCCGCCAACCACGGCACCCGCCCTTCCGCCTACCACCCTGTCAATGTCGGCAGCCTTTTTTGGAGTGCTTTGTCTTTCGTCTTTTTGGCCGCGGCACCAGAATTTTTGGAGGCGTCGCCGATCGCCTTCCGGTCGCTTCCGTCCATTGCCGCTTTGAGCGCCGTTGCTGATACCGCAAGATCCGCCTCTCCTTTGGCCTCAGCATCCTTGATGAGTTTCTCCACTGTCGGCTTGTTTTCCGACACCGTCGCCGCAAATTCACCGTCCGTGGCCCAACTAAATCTCGGCAATGGCGGCCGCACCCCCAAAAGCACAGCGGCGATGATGACGAACCCCAGCCAAACGGCCATCCAGTCTTCGCTTCTTAGTAGGGTCAACCCATTTCTATTCTCCGGCATAGGCTATCCCTCCTGACTCGAGCGCTCGGTCGTTTTACGGCGAGGATCGTATCTTCCTCTTCAGATTGATGTCAAGTTGAAAACTCTGGCGCAGGGGTTATGGCTAACCCCTGACGTTGTCGAAAAATGAAACGAATATTGGGCAACTAATTTCAGCGAGAGACAAATGCAGATCCCTCGCAACCGGTTCGCTCTTACGGCCTTAAATCGGCCATCCATGTTGCGAGAGGTCGATCGGATTGCCGTCGGGATCATGAACCCGGTATTCGGCCTCGCGGTTTGGCGGTCTTTTGTCGATGCCGGTCGTAGCGTCGAGTTCTTTACATGCCTCTCGAAGCCCAGCTACATCCTCCACCTCGAAACCAAAATGGTATAACCCGGGCTTCAATTGATTCCCTTCTATCTTACGCTCCGGCTCGATGGGTATGATCGCCAGGTTGATATGCCCATCAGACAGATAGGTCGCAGTACCTATTCCGCTGACAATCTTTAGGCCGAAGGCCAGGTGTAAATTTAACTAATTTCTCCACGTCTTCTGTGAGAATGGCAAGATGCCTGATCCGCGCCATTGTTTTCTTCCTCCTCTGTATTCAGTGCCAACGGGTGGCATCCTACGAAATCTGGAGCCTGGCTGACAAGAGGCAATTTTCTCTGAACCCCAAGCGGCGATGCAGCCAGAAAAAGACTACTGGACCCATCGATTCCGAGCCGAGTCTTTTTTTCCTTGATCTACATCCTCGATTAGACCTATGTTGCAAAAAACTATCTGCTCGATCCACTAGGAAGCGGTCACGAGCTCGCACCAGTCCTAATAGATCGGCATAAAAGAATGGCGGGAATCACCTATGGGAACGACAGAAGCTATTGCCAATTTCGTTACTCAGACAACGACCGCCGACATTCCACCGGAGGTTTTCAGGCACGCGAAACGACACATCATCGACACTCTAGGCGTTGCCATCGGAGCTTCTTCGGAACCTTTGGCGGAAAATCTTGCGGCACTCGTCACCGGCCAGCGGGAAGGTGAAACGATTTTGTGGAGCGGCAGGGGCAGAACCACTGCACTAGAGGCGGCTTGGGTGAACGGAACTTTGGCGCATGCGCTGGATTTCGATGATGGCGGAGTCGCATTAACCCCGATGCACCCATCATCACCGGTTCTCGCCGCTGTTTGGGCGCTGTGTGAAAGTCAAAACCTCTCCGCAATGGACGCCCTTTCCGCATACGTCGTTGGATTGGAAGTGGAATGTAAGATCGCCAGCGCAATCTCCCTTTCTCACTATGACCATGGATGGCATGCGACCGCAGTGATCGGTGTCCTAGGCGCTGTGGGAGGTACCAGCTGGCTTGCGCGGCTTAACGCCGACCAGACACGCAATGCCATAGGAATCGCCGCTTCTCTTGCGGGGGACTCCAGGCCAATTTCGGTACCATGACCAAACCGCTGCACGCCGGTATAGCCTGCCGCAACGGTCTCGTAGCGACACTTTTGGCCAAGGCGGGTTGGACCGCCAATCCGGCGATTTTGGAGGCCGACAATGGTTTTTTCAAAGTTTTCGGCTGCGGCGAGATCAATGATTTGAACAGCTTCGGTAAGCCATTTCATTTCTTATCACCGGGAGTTTCACTGAAGCGCTTCCCCACTTGCTCTGCCACCCACCTCGGCATCGAGGCCATTCTGGCGCTCAGGCGCGATCACGCGCTCACTGCCGATCAAATCGAAAGTATCGAGTGCGGCATCCACGCCCTGTCGTTTCACGCGCTGCGGCAAGAGCTTGAAGTACGAACCGCGGAAGAGGCTCGCTTCAGCCTTCACTTTGCCGCGGCGATGGTTCTGCTCGAGGGTCCGTCGAGTTGAAGCATTTTTCTCAAGCGACTTTTAGGCGAGATGACGTCCGCGCCCTGATGAAGCGAGTACGGGTATCTATCCATCCGGAATTGAGCAATTTGGAGTCGAAAAAAGCAATTTTGCCGAAGTGATCGTGCATCGCAAAGGCGGCAGTTCGATTTCGAAAAGGAAACCCAAATACGCGGGAGAGCGCCGCTGCTTTTAGACGACCTTGAGGTGGACGCCAAGTTCCGCGGCTGCACGGAGCCAGTTCTCGGGGAAAGAAATAGCCAGGCGCTTTTGGAAAAGCTGCGCAGCTTCGAGTCACTGCAGGCACTGAAAACCTTGCTTCCGGCTGCGTTCGGTCCGGCGTGATTTTCAGGGATGTTTTTCAACAGGCAAAAATATAATCGGAGGTAGTGAATGGAAACTGCAAAAGCGCTGGAAACCGACGTGGTCGTGGTTGGTGCCGGCAATGCCGCTTCAGTGGCAGCTCTCGCCGCCCATGATCTGGGAGCTAAAGTTCTGCTCTTGGAGCGCGCGCCAAAGGAACGCCGCGGCGGCAATTCCGCTTTTTCCGGAGGTCTCTTTCGCTTTGCGTTTCCCGACTTCGAGCAAATCAAAAGCATTGTCAAGGAAACCGCCGGCGCCGAATTCAAGAACGTGGAAGTGGAGCCCTATCCGAAGGATCGCTTCTATGGCGATCTCATGCGAGTCACGGAGGGCCTAGCGGATCCTGTGCTCACCGAGCTGCTGGTGGAAAGATCTCAAGATGTCGTCACTTGGATGGCACAGCACGGGGTCGTCTGGGAATTGCACATGAGTCACTGCGCCCGGGTCAAAGGGAAACTGGTATGGCGCACCGGAACCATTCCGGTCGCCGCGCGTGAAGGCGGCAAGGGGCTCATGGAAATGCATTTCGCCACGGTTGAAAAGCGTGGTCTCGAGGTGATCTATTCCGCCCGAGCTCTGGAGTTGCTGGTGGATCAGAGCGGCGCCATCGAGGGTATATTGATCGCAACGCCGGCCGGCAGACAGAAGATCATGACCAAGGCAATGATTCTCGCCTGCGGTGGCTTTGAGGCGAATCCGGAAATGCGGGCCCGTTATTTGGGGCAGAACTGGGATCTCGTCAAGGTACGGGGCACTCGCTATAACACCGGCGACGGCATCCGCATGGCTTTGGATGTCGGCGCGCTCCCATTCGGTCACTGGAGCGGCTGTCACGCTTCTGTCATCGATGCCGACGGTGCCAACGTCGAAGCGGCTACGGATGAGAGCACGCGTTATTCCTATCCATACGGCATCATGGTCAATACGCAGGGAGAGCGATTTGTCGATGAGGGCGAAGATTTCCAGGTTTACACCTACGCCAAGACCGGCAGGACCATCCTCGCCCAGCCGGGCCATATCGCCTACCAGGTTTTCGATCAGAAAACAGTGCCGCTGCTGCGCAGTCAATATTTGCAAAGCCGCCCCGTTGTTGCGAATTCGGTTGAGCAATTGGCCGCTGATCTCGGCATTGATACCAATCGGCTACGTCGCACCTTCGAGGAATTCAATCGGTCGGTGAACGCTGCTGAGTTCGATTTCTCAAGGAAAGACGGAAAATCGACCGTCGGTATCCATCCACCGAAATCCAATTGGGCCGCGCCGCTCGACTCTCCACCCTTCCACGCATACGCCGTAGCCTGCGGCATTACCTTTACATATGGGGGACTGCGGATCGATCCGAAATGCCGGGTGCTATCCAGCGATGAGACGCCGATTCCCGGCCTATGGGCGGCGGGAGAACTGACCGGCGGCTTTTTCTATCATAACTACCCGAGCGGCTCCGGCTTGATGCGAGGCTCCATCACCGGGCATACCGCCGGCACGGAAGCCGCGAAGTACATCAGAGGGCAGTGAAGCGAAGCGCCTGAGCGCTTTCGCGGTTTCGGGTTTCAGGGTTCGGGTTTCGGGTTTGGCACAAGCGCAAACTCAAGCTTGGGGCGTAAGCCATGAAAGTACGCAGTAAATTGTCAATCGTAGTTGCTGTCCTGGTATTGCTTCTTTGCAGTTATGACCTCGCGCTCGGCACAGCAGCGGTGGAAAATTCTAGTGGCGTATGTAGCTCCCGGCATCACCCAGACGATACCGTGGGTTACGAAAGAAGCCGGTATTTTTGCCAAGCATGGCATCGATGCCGAAGTCATTCTTTGACTGGCAGTCCCCGGTTAGTTCAAACGCTTCTCGCTGGAGACGTCGACTACGCACTCGGCGGAGTGTCCTCAGTTTTGCGCGCGCGCTTCCACGGAGCGGATCCGGTTATTTTGGCAACGACGACGAACTACTCCGGCCAAAGAGTTTTGCTTCGCCCCGAGTCTCCCCTCCAACGGCTACAAGACTTGAAAGGCAAGACCGTGGGTGTCACGCAGTATGGCTCGCAAGGGGACACGTTCTTTAGGGATGCTTTGAAAAAGAACGGACTCAAGCCGGACGCCGACGTCTCTATCATTCAGATGGGAGGAATACCCCAGGTGGGCGCCGCTCTCTTGGCAGGAAAGCTTGACGCCGGAGTCGTCGGTGAGTCCGGGCTGCTCCTAATCCAACAAGGTCGAGCCAAACCACTTCCAGGCGGAAGCGCGAAGGACCTCAAAGTACCGGGATCGGGCGCCACGCTCAACGCAACGCGCCGGTATGTTGCGCGCAACCGGGACGGAGTCATGAGGTTCCTGCGCGCCTACATCGAAGGGATTCATTATTTCAGAACCAACCGCGAAGGCTCGATTCGAGCGCTGCAGAAGTTTTTCGCGGCGCCACCGCCGAACAGGTTGCTTTTCTGTACGATGATCAGCGCGAGGTTTTTGAGCCCTTGCCGATCCCCACCGACGAAGCCATTCAAGGGGAACTGGACCGCGAAACCGATCCTAAGGCCAAGAGCTTCAAGCCGGCCGACTTCATGGACTTGAGCTTTTTGCGTGAGATCGAGAAGAGCGGGTTTCTGGCGGAGCTCTATGGAAAGGGATCAAAGCCCAGCCGCTGAGGTTGCGCGCCCGATGAAGATCACGTGATGCGCTTCGGTCTCAACTTCTTCCCTTCATTTCGCTTGCAGGACATGTCCACGGCGGAGTACTACGCGCTGGGACTTCGGCTATCGGAACGTGCCGACGAGCTAGGCTACGCCTCGATCAAGACCGTGGAGCATTACTTCCATGATTACGGCGGTCACAGTCCGAATCCGATCGTCCTCTTGTCAGCCATCGCGGCCCGCACTCGACGCATCCGGCTGATTACCGGCGCGGTCATACCTGCGTTCAACAATCCCATCAAGCTCGCCGGCGAGCTGGCGATGCTCGATAACATCAGCAACGGCCGGCTCGACGCAGGCTTCGGACGCGCCTTCATCCCAAAGGAGTTTGATGTCTTCAAAGTGAGCATGGAGGAGAGCCGAGCGCGCTTCGAAGAAGGAATTGACATCATCACCAGGCTTTGGACAGAGGAGCGGGTTTCTTACGACGGAAAATTTCACAGTTTTCGCGACGTCCGCCTCATGCCCCGGCCGGTGCAGAAGCCCCATCCGCCGATCTGGATCGCCGCAGTCGCATCGAAGGAATCGTTCATCTGGGCGGGCCGCCATGGCTACCACATCATGATCGTCCCCTTCGCCAGCAATCTGGATCTCGTCCGTGAGTTGGTGCAGAGCTACCGCGACGCCTGGCGAGAGGCCGGCCACCCTCCGGGCGCCGAGCAGATTCAATCCTCTCTCCACTGCTACGTCGCCGAGACCCATCAAGAGGCCATGGAAGGGTTCAAACGTCCGGTGGAGCGTTACATCGAAGTCTTCGCCGAGGCCGTGTCGTCGTGGGCGGGCCAGCAATCAAACCAATACGCCGGCTATAGTAAGCTGGTGGACGCTATCAGCGCCCTCACCGCGGAGAAAGATGATCGACAGTCACACCGCGCTGGTTGGAACGCCTGAGGAAGTGATCGAGCAGGTGCAATTCAACCGCGATCTCATCGGAGAGCATGAGCCCTCGATGCAGATCAACTTTGGCGGCATCAAAGACCGCGAAGCATTCAGGACCCTGGAACTCTTTGCCGCCCGTGTAATGCCGCACTTCCAGACGCCGGTTGCGTCCGAGCCGCAACCAAAAAACTCGAATATCACCGCGAAGCGCTCGAAGAGCACGAAGTTATGACCAGAAATATCCATAATTCTCCGGACCTTCGTGATCTCCTTCGTGGTGAGAATATCCTTCGCCAAGTGCTGCATCGCGGATGAGAACGATCAGAGAATTTGCGCAGAGTGCTAACGCTCAGTCCAGCTGCGCCCAGTCTTTGAACTCTTCCAGACCGAGCTTGTTGAGCGTATCCATGAAAGGTCTGCCGGTTTTCTCGTGCCGTCCCGATAGACGGTAATATTCCTGAACCATCTCGGGCAGCCACTTGGCGATGGTGAAGCCCTGGAACTTTCCGTCCGGCACCGGATCGAGAAATCTCGGTCCCACCTGCTGCCAGTCGTGGTCGGCAACCCAGCCCCGTTGAGTACCAAAGATACTCTGCAAGATCGCGCTGCGATGGCCGGCAAGCATCGCCTCATCGAGAGTAAAATTCCAACCGGTCGTTGCATTGAAAGAGTCTATCACGCTGTTTAGTCCATCCGGCTTCAGGTGCATCTGCGCGAACCAGCAGCCGCCCATGAGGCCGACAAACTGGCGGTACTGCTCGGCCACCACGTTGGACTGGGGCCAACCATCGGGCTTGTCTCGATCCAGGGTCCCCACTTCTCTCGGTATTTGAGATCCGGTGGTGGGTTCGCCGTGCCTCCGCCCTGCGGCTTCATGCCACCGCTAGCGACAATCTCGCGCAGCATGTTGCTGAAGTGCGGCCGCCAATCGTGCATCGCTGGAACACCTCTCTTGGTATGGACGACCATCTTGAGAGCATCGCCGCCGATGGCCTCGGCTACCTCGAGTGGCCCATCGGCTATGAGATTGCCCCACTTTCCCTCTCGCCGCGCGGTCATCTCCAACAATCGGTCGATCACTTCCAAATTGCCCCACTCAAAGCGCATCCCGTCGGTATCCTCCGGTCCAATGAGTCCCTTCTCCCAGGCTTCGAATAGAACTCCGGCGCCGAAGGAGAAATGGCCGCATTCGATACCGAGGTCGTTGATGCGCTCCGCGAGGTAGAGAGTCTCGTTGCCTTTGATCCCCAGGTTCCAGAAGGTGTCCAGCCACTCGGCGCCGGCGTTGAAGTGGCCGATCTCGCCTTTGAACTCCCCTTCGCCGATCTCGACGTCCCAGGGACAGAGGCGGGCGCACTGAAAACAGGGACGCTGGATGATGCGATTCTTATCGAAGCCGCGGTTGTGATCGGCGATGAGCGAGCTTTGCATGTTGTTGTTGGGCAGCGCGTCGAGGTGCCGGGCGTGTCCCACACCGGTCCGGTCTTGCACAGAATAAACTTGCAACGTCTTGCGCCATCGGAGTCCGGCTTCGATCAATGCCGCTTTGTCATGGAGCGGCGGCCGTTTGGTACCGTAAACGACAATCGCTTTGAGCCTCTTCGACCCGAAGATCGCGCCGCCGCTGTGTGACGCCGAGTGGTTGTAATCATTGCAGAGCATCGCCGCGTGCACCATGTGCTCCCCTGCCGGACCGATGCCCATCACCTTGGCGTCTTTGATGCCGACGTCCGCCCGCAATAGATCCTCGGTCTGGCGTGAGCCTTTCCCCAAAATCGGCCGGCATCGCGCAGCTCAGGTTTGCCGTCGTTGACGAACAAATAGGTCGGTTTGGCGGCAGCGCCTTCGATGATGATCCCGTCATAACCCGCCGACTTGAGGTAGGCCGCCCAGAAGCCGCTCGCGGCGCCCCGGCCCAGCGAGTAGTTCGTCATGGGGCTGAGAAAAACTGCCGTCACCTTGGTGCCTCCAGGCGTCAAACCGGTTCCCGTGAGCGGCCCAGTCATCATGATGACTTTGCTTTCAGGTCCATAGGGTTTCGCCTCCGAGCGGCAATTCCTTGAGTAAAATGTATTCGGCGAGGGCCTGTCCTCCGATGAGCTTTCTCAGCAGCGGCTCCTCCGGCAAATTTTCGTCTTTCAGACGATCCCGTCGTCAGGTTGACGCGCAGGATCTTGCCCATGTAACCGCCGGGAAGTTTTGTCCGGCGTTGGACGGGAAAGATGTCGGATCCGTTTGCCATACGGCGTTTCTCCAGAATACTTTTCACGATGCGACGGCGCGTTCAGGAACCGCATCGACCAGATACTTGCGAAAAAATCTAACGTTCGCGGCCATGACAACTGGTCTGCCTGAGCATGGTATCGACCAACGTGATGTGGGTCCATGAATGCGTGATCAGCGCCCGCGTAGGTGTAAAACTCATGCGCTTTGCCATACTTTGTAAGCTCAGCGTCGAGCCTGCGCATGTCACTCTAATGATGGGTTCTTATCCAGCTTCGCCGAAGTGGCCCTGGATCGGGCAGCTGATGTCTCGGCAGTCCGATCGAAAGGAGTTGGGCCGTCGCCCCATGGCTCTGAAGATACTGCCGCCATAGTAAGTGACCGCAGCGCTGAAGCTCGGACTCGCCGCCGCCATCAGATACGCTACCCGGCCTACCCAAACAAAAGCCGACGATTCCTATTCTATCGGCATTCACTAGTCTATTGCCTTTAAGGATAGTCCACTGTGCGCGTTGACATCTTTAATAACGGTCACGCCGCGCAGCCGGGTACGGCGCGTCGGCCCGTCGTCTTTGCAATCGGGCCCATCGCGGTGATAGAGGTCCGGCGTCACGCCGAAGTATCCGGCCGCGGCAATCCTCTCGGTCATCTCCTCCATGAACTGATCGACTCCGTTCTGATGCTGGATCAGCACCACTGCCGGAAAAGGCCCACTGCCATCGGGTTGGCTGATGTAAAGGTTCATAGGGCTGCCATCCACTTTGATCTGTTCACGGTGTGATTTCATAAAATCTCCTCGACAAATGTATCCTTGCGTGTAGCTTCATCGGCCGTCGATTGTCAACCGCCTTTTATCGCGTTGTTTCTTCAAAGATGAAGCACGTCCAGGTCGTTGGCGACAGAAGCCGATAGGTTCAGGCAGGTCCTGGCGGAGGAATGACTAGGGCGAAAATTGGCGTGGATGGTCAAGGCCGCAGCTCTGGGCTGCTCTTGGTGAACTCAGGGATGAGTCTGCCGAGCCACGGCCAAAGGACCATCCCTGAATCGATGATTTTGGGAGTAATGGGAACTAGATCATGCGTGACGCGACGCCATTCGATAAATCAAGAGTAATACGATCGATCCCAGGACTGCCATTATGAATCCGACCGGATCCCCTTCGCCATAGAGTCCCAGGAAGCGGCCCAAGAACCCGCCCACGAGAGCACCGGCAATACCGAGTAAAGTTGTAATGATAAATCCCCCGGGGTCACGGCCCGGCATAAGAAATTTCGCGATGATTCCGACGATCAACCCGAATATGATCCATCCGATTACACTCATGATTCATTCCTCCTATTCTTTTTCTTAGGCAGAGAAACTCTTCATTGGAGTCAACGAGATGCGTAGCACACTTCTGCTGACGCGGGCAAGCAGCTCCGGATGACCTCCGTCTCTTGCATTTGTGGCACGCTTAGCGGACAAAAATAGCGCACTAGGAGGTGTGAAGATGGCAACGACCTACGAAGTGAGATTCCAGACGGTGGATCCGGACCGGCGCGCGGAATACATCAAGATGTACAAGCAAGCGATCCAGGAAATAAAGTTAGCCGGCTGCCGGGGCGGGCTGATCCTGTGCAGCGAGAACGACCCCGGCAGCGTGCTGGTGTTGCTGGAGTGGGAATCGAAGGAGCATCATCTTCGCTGGCGCGGCACGCCGCCTCACACGCGCTTTCGCGCCGCCGTCGAAGGTTGGCAAAGCAACCCAAGTACGGGCGGTTATTACCTCGCAGAGACGATCTGAAGATCGCCAAGGTCCGATAACATCGTCTAAACGAAAGTTCCTTGGCGCAGATCGCGCAGCGCCTCCTCGATCTCTTCCCGCGTGTTCATAACGAAAGGACCGTAGCGCGCAACCGGTTCGTGCAATGGTTTGCCGGAGACCAGCAAGAAGCGCGCGGGGCTTTCGTCGGCGGCAATGTCAACGAAGTCGCCCTCGCCCCAAACCACCAGCTGCGGCGACCGCATGAGAACCTTTTCCTTATTACCGTCGGCAAACTTTGCCTCGCCTTGGAAGAGGTAGGCGAACGCCGTGTTACCGCTCGCGATGGCCTGAGTGAACTCAGTGTGCGGCGGGACGGAGACATCCATATAAGTCGGATTTGCCGCAATCCCGCTCACGGGACCTTGCGTACCATCGACTTCCCCGGTGATCACCCGAATGCGGGTGCCGTTTTCTCTTTGAGCTCCGGGATCTCGGCGGCGAGGATGTTTTGATACCGCGGCGCGGTCATTTTCAAGATGCGCCGGCAAATTGACCCACAACTGAAACCCGGCGATGCCCTCGGGACTCACCTGAGGCATCTCCTCATGCATGATACCCCGCCCGGCAGTCATCCATTGAACGTCACCGGAACCGATAGTTCCGGAGTTGCCGAGCGTGTCTTTGTGGTGCACGACGCCGGAAAGGACATAGGTCACGGTTTCGATTCCGCGATGGGGATGCAAGGAAATCCAGCTTCGTAATCGCGTCGATCCGTGGAAGCAAAGTGGTCCAGCAGCAGAAATGGATCGAGGTAGTCCAGAGTTTGCGTTCCAATGCTTCTCTTAAGCCTCACCCCTGCCCCTTCAACGACTGCCTGGGGCTCAATGATCTTTTCGATGCGTCTCGGTAATGATTTCACGATGGTCTCCTTCTCAAAACTCCAACACTCCAATACTCCGTGCCCCGGATTCGCTTGCGCTCGACGTTAGAAACAGTGTAACCACGTCCTTGAACTTGTAAAGTACACACTTTGAAGTAATGGTCTAACCGCAAGGTAAGTATGGCGCGTGGAAGAAAAGACACCAGTTGTCCGGCGGAAACCACCCTCGGGGTTATCGGCGGCAAGTGGAAGCTTTGATTTTGCGCGAGCTGCTCGCCGGCGCGAGCCGCTTCGGCGAGTTGCGCCGCCGCTTGAGCGGCATATCGGAGAAGATGCTCGCCCAGCACCTGCGGGAGCTTGAGAGCGACGGGATTATTGCTCGGAAAATCTATCCGGAGGTTCCGCCGAAAGTGGAATATTCGCTGACCGCTTCGGGAAAAACTCTGAAACCGATCATCGATGGGCTGCACGATTGGGGTCTCGAGCATCTATCAGGCAAGAAGAGAGTTTGACATCCTTTACCTAGGTTTAATACAAGAGAGCATTCATTCTCCCAACACGTAATTTTCTTGAAGCGATAAAATCGAGTACTGGGAAAACCTAAAGGAGGACGCATGGCACGCATCGTTCATATCGCGCTAAAAGTGGATGATCTGGAAAAAACCAGCCAGTTCTACGAGAAAGTGTTTGGTTTCCAGCCCGTCGAAACCAGCAAAGTCAGAGACCACACTTCGCGTCACCTGAGTGACGGTGCCATCGACCTGGCGCTGATTAAATATGACAGCGAAGAGTCCGCGGAATCATTGGCCGCAGGATCGGGGCCTTGTATTCATCACTTTGCCATTGAGGTCGATGATTTCGATAAATCCGTGGCGGAGATCAACAAACTAGGTTGCGAAATTATCAGCGACCCGGGTGTGGTTCCAGTCAAATTTCGCGCGCCGGGCGGCACCGTTGCTGAAATCGTCCCCACGGCCCGTTACAAGAAGCCAAATTAGATGTGGCAATCAGCCATGGCAATATCGACGTCATTCCGTGAAAACGGGCATCCAGAGTCTCGCGACTGGATCCGTTAGCCTGAGTCTGATCCGACCTTGCGATCGCGAGAGTGACAATCTTTTTCTTCACCTCAGAACGAAAGTTCAAACATCTTCGGAGATGCTGAATGGAGGTAATTATGGACGTAACCGCAAAGATTGCCCGGTTCGTAGTGGATACCAAGTATGAGACGATCCCGTCAAAAGCCATAGAGACGGCGAAGATCGCGGTGCGGGATTGCCTTGGAGTCGCGCTGGCAGGCAGCAAGGAAGAGGACGCCAAAATCTGCGCTGAGATCGCGCGGCAGGAAGACGCCAAGGAGGAAGCAACCGTCATCGGTCAGGGATTCAGATCTTCGGCATTGCAAGCGGCGTTTGCCAACGGCACCGCCGCCCATGCCATGGACTTCGATCACAGTTTTACGCTGATGGGCCAGCCGACGGCGCCGATCATCCCGGCTGTTTTCGCCTTGGGTGAATCCCTGGGCGCCAGCGGCCGCCAGATTCTCGAGGCCTATACGACAGGCTTCGAGGTCACAGGAAAAACTCGCTTATTCGCTGCGCGACAGCAAGCATGACGCTTGGCATGCCCCAAGCACTTTGGGATCTTTTGGGGCTGCGGCCGGGTGCGCGAAGCTCCTCGGACTCAGCGCTTCTCAAATCGAGATGGCGTTAGGGATCGCGGCCTCCATGGCCAGCGGGATCGTGGGTAACTTCGGCACCATGACTAAGCCTTTGCATGTGGGCCTCGGGGCGAGAAACGGCGTCCTGGCGGCGAAGCTAGCGCAATCCGGTTACACCGCAAACGCACAAGCGATCGAAACGGGGATGGGATTCTATAACGTGTTTCATGGCGAGAACGACCATCCATAGCGAGGCTAGTAGAAGAACTAGGACGGTCCTACGCACTGGAACGCGATGGCATCAGGATAAAACCCTATCCCTGCGGCGGTCTGACTCATCAAGCCATCGACACGGTATTGGAATTCAGAGCGAAACATGGCGTCACGCCCGAGATGGTTGAGTCCATCGACGTCGATGTCATGCGCGCACACCTATGACAGAATCGTTTTTAAAGTTCCTCAAACCGGAATTCAGGGCAAGTTCTGCATGCCCTATCTTTTGGCCCGCGCGATCATCGACGGCCGAGTGTTTATCGACGCTTTCACCGAATCAGCCGTCAGGGATCCGAATGTGTTGAAACTGGCGGAAAGGATCCAAATGAGGCTGGACAACAATCTTCCGTCCCGTGACCTGGGCAGCCGGCCTTGTAGAGTAACCCTGCGCTTGAAAAACGGTCAGACCTATTCGCGTGAAGTCCAGCATTCAAGGGAGGCCCCGAAGCTCCGATGACTGCAGACGAGCTCAAAGGCAAATTTACGGATTGCGCGCGCCAGACGCTCAGCGAAAGCGCGGCGAAGCAAGTCTTGGATGACTTGGACCGGCTGGAAACTTTGAAAGATATTCGGCCCCTGTGCCAGCTGCTGTTGGGATAAGGATGTTAAAGAGCGCGCTGATCCTTTCTCTGGCTCTTCTTTTAAGTCCTGCCCCTTCCGTCGTCAGCCAAGAACTCAAGAAGATCAGCTTGGGCTACCCTTCTCTGGCTTTCACCCAGAGCCACATCTGGGTGGCAAAGGAGGAAGGACTGTTCAAAAAGCACGGACTCGACGTGGACCCGGTCTTTCTCCGCGGCGGGCAGGTGGCGACGCAGGCCCTGGCCGCGGGTGAACCGCCCATCGTCAACGTCGGCACGGTGATTCAAGCCAACCTGTCCGGCTACAACCTGGTGCTCGTCGCCACCATGGAGACCAGGTATTATTTCCTCGTCTTCGTCCGGCCCGATATCAAGCGATTGGAACAGTTGAAGGGAAAAAACCTGGGCATCAGCGGATTCGGCTCCAACACACACTATGCCGCCCTTATCCTCCTCAAACATCTGAACCTGGAACCCAACAAAGATACAATGCTCGTCCCCGGCGGTCCGGATGCGGAACGGCTAGGCGCTATGGTCGCCGGAAAAATCGATGCCGCGCTTTTCAATTTGTCCACCGCGCCCATCGCAAGAAAATGGGCTTCATTGATCTTCTGCAGATCGCAGACCTCGGCGTCGAAGTGCAGGGCAATGGCCTCGCCAGCTCGCGCGCTTACATCAAGAGCAATCGCGAGACGGTAAAGGCGGCGATGAAGGGATATATCGAAGGCATTCATTTTATCCACGCCAACAAACAGGCCTCCCAAAAAGTCTTCGCCAAGTACATGCGCACCAATGATCCAGAAGTCCTCGAAGCCTCCTGGGAGAACTATGTGAAAACGATTCCCAAAAAGCCTTTCTTCACGATCAAAGGGATCCAGTTCATTCCTCGATGATGCTGACCCCGCAGATGCCTACAGGCAAAACGCAAAACCCGAGCAGTTTATCGATCCGAGCCTGCTGCAGGAATTGAGAAGGAAGGATTTTTTACTGAAATGGCGAAACGATATCACCGAAGTGAGTCAAATTAGAGGGAACACGCTCATTCCTCGGCGCTGGGAAAAGAAAAGAGTCGCGCTTAACCTGGGAGTCAGTTTGGGCCTCGCCAGCCGTATCGGTTTGGGCAGTTATCTGGAGCTGACGCAGTATTATCCGTGCCGGGCTGACGCCGAGGAGACGCGCGCTACCGCTGACAAGCTTCCCTAAAAGTGCTGACGGTGCCACGACGCCGCTATTCCAAGAGCTGTCCACATTTAGAGAATTTGGACTTATTTTCATTTTCTCCGATTGATCTCCATGCGGCTACTCGCTGGTTGGTGCGCCTAGACAGGCGAAAGGCAGCGAGTGATTTTGTCACCGTGAAGCGAGTTCCAAAGGCGACGGAGATCAACGTTTACTAAATCGCAAGGGAGGAATCATGGCGAAAATTCGGCATCTAGCCATTCGTACTGGAAGACACGGGAAAGTTAGCGTCGTTTTTATATGGACGTCTTTGAGATGAAGGTGATCCACAAGAGTAAAGAGGAAGGCGGAACCGTTTTCTCACGGACGGTTATTTTAATCTGGCCATCATCCCCAATCAAAGATCAAAACGCGACCAACGGGCTGTACCACTTTCGGCTTCGAGGTCGAAAACGGCCGAGACCATTGTAGAGAAGATGAAAAAAGATCAATCCCAATAAATTGCCAAAACCACGCCCCAAATGGACGGCCCTATGCGGAGACCCGCGGGTCGGATCCGGATGGCAACTATTTCGACATCTCGGAGCATGGTTTTCTCGATGTGCAACCGGTTGGCGAGAAAGAGCCGAGCTAAACGATCGCGATGATAGGTTTGCGCACGCCAGAGACTCCGGGCCGGTTATCCGGGTTGAAGTCTCAATTGTCCTCGCCGTCATATTCGCTCTTCGCACTGCCGGCGCGGCTAGCCGCACAGACGCGGACCAACTTGGCCGGCAGCGTTACCAGCGAAAGCATGACCGCCCTCTGGGTGCGCGAGACCGAGGTTTATTCAAGAAGCACGGCCTGGACATGCAATATATTCTTATGCCGCGCAATCTGCTAGCCGTTGCTGCTTTGCTAGCTGGAGAAATCGATGCCGCCATCGTCGGTCCGGGCCACGTGGTTAACGCCGCAAGCAGCGGCGGCGGATATCATCGGCGTCGCTAACTTGGCGCAGAAGCTTGACTATCGGTTGGTCGCCAGACCGGAAGTTAAAACAAAGGAAGACTTGCGCGGCAAGCGCATCGCCATTAGCGATCCTGGCTCCACGTCGCATCTGGTGACGATGTTAGGTCTTCAGAGCCTCAACGTCGATTCTACGCAGGCGAGAATTACCCTCGTTAACGATTCCGGGAACAGAAATGAACCGGCGCTTGGCGATGGAAACCAGCGAGGTAGATGCAACGGCGCTGAGAGGCGCCGTCGGTGATCTACGGCAGCAAAGGGTTACACTGTGCTTTACAACTTCAAAGCCACAGGGGTGACCTTACCTCTGAGAGCATGCTGGTGACGACGCGGCGCATCGCGGCGGCTAAACCTCCAGGTGATCGAAGCGTATCTAAAAACGATGATCGAAGCGATCGCCGTTACGTTCGATCCGGCCAACAGAGGAACTCGTCATCCGGCTGCTGGCATCGAACCTGCGCTTAAGCCCGGCAGATGCGGAAGAATCCTATCAGGCTGTGATTAATTCCTATGAGAGAGGTGCCGCATACCAATCTTGAGGGTATGAAGCGGCTGCAGAAAACTGATTGACGCAAATCAACCCCAAAATGGGCGACGTTCGCGTCGAAAATGTCATCGATAACTCCTTCATGAATAAGCTCGAAAGCTCCGGTTACATTCAGAGCGTTTACAAGAAGAAATTAACCACCTCGGCGCGGTCTTTACCTCTTAACAATCCGGCAAACCTCGGTCGTTTCCGCTAACGGCAATAACAATGCCGCGCGCTAAGGTATTTCTAACCCTCCCGATATTCTGCTATGGGTGGTTAAACACTGTCAAAGTTTGAAAACGTATGCCCTCGCTTCTAAGATGAAGTGTTCGACCCATTGGTTCCGGATGCATAGCTTGAAAGCAGTGAGACACTTTATCCAACAGGAGTCGTGATGCGATCCAAAACGATAGTTGTAAAAGCAATTGTTGGTCTTTTTGCTTTGGTGTCGTTATTAATCTTTACTGCTAAAGGCGAACCAGCACAGATGAACTCCGAGACTCCCGCTCTCCCTGGCATACAGACAGGTCCCACCCCGTGGCTGCCGGAGATCAAGAATCTTCGTGCTCGTCTGAAATCCATCAATCTTCCCGCTCTGGGTGCGGAGGGCGAGGCGCTGCACATTCATCAACACCTGGATATTTTTGTGAACGGTAAACCCGTCACCGTACCGGCCGGCATCGGTATCAATATGGACGCCAGATTTATCTCCCAACTCCATACGCACGACGTGAGTGGCGTGATTCACGTCGAATCCGATCAAGTCCGCGACTTTACTCTCGGCCAGTTTTTTGACGTATGGGGAGTGCGCTTTACCAAAGACTGTATCGGTGGTTACTGTACCAAAGGTAACGATAAGTTGCGGGTTTTTTCTGATGGCAAACCGGTCACCGGTGACCCAACGAATTTGGTGCTAAGCTCCCATCAGGTCATTGCCGTCGTCTTCGGCCCAGTGCAATCGACGCCGACTATTCGGACAACTTATCAGTTTGATGACTAGTCTTGTATCTGGCTTTCGGTAAATGATGGTCGAGATTGAGGCAAAATGAAGTCCACTAAACTTTTGTGCAGAACACGATTGCGCCGTGTTTTGCTTGTGTGGTCCTACGCCTTCATCTTTTTCCCAGACCACCTGGCAAGCCGAATGGGCGCAACGACAAGAAGCAGCCAAAAGGCCGGCAAAGTCGTTTTTAACATTCCGCCCAGCGCCCAGCTCAGGAGAGCATTGGAAGATTCGATCAAGCGACAATTCGGTTTTGAAGTCGAAGTGGTTCCATCCGCCGCCGCTCAAATCATAAGGCGAATTGCCGACGAAGCGTTGGTATCCCGTGCTGTTGTAAAGCAGTCTGACAAACTCGCAAGGAGGTTAGCCATGTGGCAGAGAGTGCCGCCCATCTTGATCGTTGCTCTCGGAGTCTCCCTCACTGGCGTGCTTTACCAGGGTACGCCGATGGCAAACGCCCAAGCGCAACCCTTCTATCAAGGTAAGACTATTCGCATCGTGGTGGGCTTTACGCCCGGAGGTTTTTATGACCGGTGGGCCCGTCTCTTGGCGCGCTATATGCCCAAACACATCCCGGGAAATCCAGAGATGATCGTGCAGAATATGCCGGGAGCCAGCTCGGTGGATCGCGGCGAACTATGTCTACAACGTCGCCAAAGGTGATGGATTAACATTGCTCGTGCCCATCAACAGCTTGTATCTGGATCAACTCGTAGAACGTAAAGAAGTCCAATTCGATGTGCGCAAATTCGAATGGATCGGCACCCAGGAAAAAGCTCCGATCATGCTCTATTTTCGAGCCGATACGCCCTATAAATCTATCGCCGATATCATCAAGGCCAGTGAACCGCCCAAATGTGGGGCAACGGGAACCGCCAGCACCGGCTATCTCTTGGCCAAACTTATGGAAGAAAATTTGAAGGCCAAGCTCCAGACGGTGAGCGGTTATCAAGGCGGTAGTGAGGTTGATGTGGCGGTGGAACGCGGCGAGATCGTATGCCGGGGCATGGACATTCCGCCACACTTCGGCCGCGAGCCGTTTGATACCTGGCACAAGAACGGTTTTGACCGGCATATCCTGCAAGGAGGGCCAAAACGGGACCCGCGACTGGCCGATACGCCCACGCTTTTGAGTTGATGGATCAATACAAAACTCCCGAAGTGGGGCGCCAGTTGACGCGAGTAATTCTCGCCAGCGGAGACCTCGGTCGTCCCATGGTCGCCGGTCCGGGGACGCCGGCGGATCGGGTGAAAACTCTGCGCGACGCCTACGCTCGAGCAATGAAAGATCCCGGACTGATTGAGGAGGCAAAAAAGGCCAGATGGACATGGAACACACCCCCGGGGAGACGCTTCAAACTCTGCTGAAAGAAATAATGGACCAGCCACGGGAGGTCATTGACCGGGTAAAGAAAATACTCGCTGAATAGCGTTAGGAGAAAAGGATCTCTGATGCCAACAGGAAAGCACATGAAAACCATTTCTCTCTTCTGCGCTCTAGCCTGGAGCTTCTGCGTCGCCAACCTTCATGCTCAAAGTGAACCGTTCTACAAGGCTAAGACCATCCGCATCATTGTCGGCCTGACACCGGGCGGCTTTTTACGATCGTTGGGCTCGGCTCCTCGCCCGCTACATGCCAAAATACATTCCGGGCAACCCCGAGATCATTGTGCAAAACATGCCGGGCGCCGGATCGATGATCGCGATGAACCACATTTACAATGTCGCGAAGCCCGACGGCCTCACGGTCGGAATGCCGAACTACGGGGTTTACCTGGATCAACTCGTCGGTCGCAAAGAAGTCCAGTTCGATGTCCAAAAATCCACTTCATTGGCTCCCCGAGAAAAGCGACGTGATATTCTACACGCGCGCGGACTCGCCGTTTAGATCGGTTCTCGACATACGCAAGGCATCTGAGCCACCCAAGTGCGGCGCCACCGGGACAGCAAGCTCAGACTACTTCTTCGCCCGCCTCCTCGAGGACACTCTTGGGATCAAAATCAACACCGTAACAGGCTACGCAGGCGGCAGTGAAATCGATATTGCTGTGGAGAAAGGAGAAGTCATGTGCCGCAGCATGACGATTGCGCCACACTTTGGCCGCGAGCCGTTTGATACGTGGCACAAAAAAGGATTCGACCGTCATTTGGTGCAAAGCAGCGAAAAACGGGACTTACGCGCAGGTGATGTGCCAACGATCTATGAGATTTTCGACAAAGAAAACACGTCGGAAGAAAGCCGCCGGGTCGCCGATGTGATTTTGCGTGGCGGCGACTTCGGCCGTCCCATGTTTGCCGCGCCCGCTACGCCGGCCGACAGAATCGCGACCTTGCGGGAAGCCTATGCGAAAGCCATTAAGGACCCGGAGCTTGTGGCCGAGGCAAAAAAGCAGGATGGACATGGAACCGGTCAGCGGGGAGGATTTACAAGCCCTGGCCAAACGGATTATGAATCAGCCCCCTGTGGTTGTCGAAAGGGTAAAGAAGATTCTAGGGCAATAATGTTTTTATCGGAGCAGCGAGCCTTCTGTCTCCCATCTTCACGGATTCGGATACACATTAGTTCGTCTGAATGAAACAACCACCAACCGCTAGGGGCTATCTTTATGCGCCCCGTCTGCTATAGTTAATACCGCAGAAGCAATCCCAACGTCCAAATAAATCACACTCGGTCTCGTTTGGCCGATTGTCGCAGAAGGCGGTCCCTAGGGTATCCGCCTCTTTGCGTTTCTAGGCCCACCCATCAACTGAAACGGGGAATAGCAGCTGCGGAAGGATATTCCCTATGAAGCTTCGTTCTCACGATTCACCGATCAGCCGCATTGCGTTTATCGGTAACTACTTACCGCGCCAGTGCGGCATCGCCACATTTACCACCGACCTCTGCGAGGCCATCGCCACCGAACACAGCGAAACCACATGCATCGCGTTGCCCGTTAACGACATCGAAGGCGGCTACGCTTACCCGTCGCGCGTTCGCTTTGAACTGGCGGAAAAAGATATCGACTCTTATCGACGCGCCGCCGACTTCCTGAATATCAACAATGTGGATCTCGTTTGCCTGCAATTCGAATATGGAATTTTTGGCGGGCGGGCGGGCAGCCATATTCTCACTCTTCTGCGTGAATTGCGCATGCCCATTGTGACAACCTTGCACACTATTCTCCGCGAACCTGACGCGCAGCAGCGGCAGGTGTTGGAGAATGTCGCGGCCCTCTCGGATCGGTTGGTGGTGATGAGTGAGCGCGCGCGCGGAATTTTTGCAAAAGTCTATCGTGTAACGCCGGACAAGATCGATCTCATTCCGCACGGCATCCCCGATTTGCCTTTTGTCGACCCGAGTTTTCACAAAGACCTGTTTGGAGTCGAAGGCAAGACCGTCTTGCTCAGTTTTGGATTGCTTTCGGCGAACAAGGGTATCGAGAATGTCATCGCCGCCCTGCCGGCTATTTTAGCCAAGCATCCGAACGTCGTGTATTTCATCGTCGGCGCAACTCATCCTCACGTCAAGCGGCGCGACGGCGAATCCTACCGGTTGTCCCTGCAATGGCTGGCTCACGAGAAAGGCGTCGAAGGTCACGTGATCTTCTACAACCGATTTGTCAGTTTGGAGGAACTCGTTGAGTTCATCGGCGCGGCGGACATTTACATCACGCCCTATCTGAACCCGGCGCAGATCGTCTCCGGCACGCTCGCTTACACGCTGGGAGCGGGCAAAGCCGTGATCTCGACGCCGTATTGGTATGCCGAAGAGATGCTGGCTGAAGACCGAGGGGCATTGGTACCGTTCCGTGATCCGAAGGCATTGGCCGAGCAAGTCATCGATCTATTGGATAACGAGGCCAAGCGCCACGGGATGCGCAAGCGCGCCTATCTGTTTGGGCGGGACATGATCTGGCCCCAGGTAGCGCGCCGCTACATGGAGAGTTTTCAGCGCGCCCGCGCCGAGCGGCGTCATTTCACGACTACTGATTACGCCGTCAAACCGCTCGACAAGCGTCCTGGCGAGCTCCCCCTCAAACTCGATCACTTACGCCGCATGACGGACGATACCGGCATGTTTCAACACGCCATTTTCACGGTGCCCAACTATCGCGAAGGCTACACCATCGACGACAATGCGCGCGCGCTGACCGTGACGCACTCTCTTGGAAGAACTCGGCAATGAAGAGGCCTTAGAACTGGCGTCACGTTATCTCGCCTTTGTCGGGTATGCCTTCAATACTGAGACCGGACGTTTTCGCAACTTCATGGACTACCAGCGCAACTGGCTGGAAGAGAGCGGTTCCGACGACAGCCACGGCCGCACGTTGTGGGCGCTGGGCACCCTGTTGGGCCGCTCCAACACACCGGCGCTTCATAGTATGGCCGGCCGGCTGTTCGAGCAGGCCTTGCCGGTCATTATCAACACGACCAGCCCACGGGCCTGGGCTTTTGCGCTGATCGGCATCCACGATTATCTACGACGGTTTGACGGGGACCGCAGAGCCGGCCAGGTGCGCGAAGAATTGGCCGGGCGATTGATGGGGTTGTATCAAAATCATCGTGCACATGAATGGCGCTGGTACGAAGACTCGCTGACCTACTGCAACGCCGCGTTGCCCCATGCCTTGCTGATGTGCGGTCAATGGATACCGAATAACGATATGACTGAAGCAGGACTGGAGTCACTCAGTTGGTTGGCCGACTTGCAGCGCGCTGAAGAGGCTGGAGGTCATTTTGTCCCCATCGGCTCCAACGGCTTTTATCAGCAGGGCGGTAAGCGTGCCCGGTTCGATCAGCAGCCGGTGGAGGCTCAAGCCATGGTATCCGCTTGCCTCGAAGCGCATCGCATCACCGGAGACAAGAGCTGGCACAAAGAGGCCCGACGGGCTTTCGAGTGGTTCCTCGGACGCAACGATCTGAACCTGCCGATGTACGATCCGACCACGGGCGGTTGTCGAGACGGTCTTCACGCCGACCGGCCGAACGAAAATCAGGGCGCGGAGTCTACGCTGGCCTTTCTCCAGGCCTTGCTGGAGCTGCGCCTGGCTGACAATGCTCTGCAATCTATGGAGGCACGATCCTAGTGAGCAACCAACACCCCGAACTCTTTCGCCGTCATCCGCTCAATCCCATTTTGACCGTCGCCGCTTGGCCCTATCCGGCCAATAGCGTGTTTAACCCCGGCGCGACGTTGTTACCCGACGGAACGACTCTGCTGCTTGTGCCGGGTGGAGGATCGGCGCGGTCATTCCCACTTTGTGTGCGGCCCGCTCGGCCAATGGCGTCGATGACTGGCAGATTGACCGTCAGCCCACTCTGTTGCCCGACCCCGAAGCACGTGCCGGAAGAATTGTGGGGTATTGAAGACCCACGCATCACTTACGTTGCCGAATTAAACAAGTATGCCATCGTCTATACCGCCTACTCGCGTGTCGGGCCCGGCGTGGCCCTGGCGCTGACCGAAGATTTTCGCCACTTCGAGCGCTATGGCATGATCATGTCTCCGGAGGATAAGGATGCAGCTCTGTTGCCCTATCGGATCGGCGGCTAGTGGGCGTTGATTCATCGCCCGGTCAGTTATTCCGGAGCGCACATGTGGATGTCCTATTCACCCGACCTGCGGCATTGGGGCAGTCACCGAGTTGATGCTCGAAGCCCGGCGCGGTGGCTGGTGGGACGCCAACAAGATCGGCCTTTCGCCGCCGCCCATCGAGAACGCCCGCAGGGTTGGCTGGTGATCTACCACGGTGTGCGGCAGACCGCGTCCGGCAGTCTTTACCGGCTGGGACTGGCATCTGTTTGATCTGGATAGCACCGGAGCGGTGCCTGATACGCGGCGATGAGTGGGTTTTCGGCCCTGAAGAACCTTACGAGCGGCGCGGCGATGTGGACAACGTCGTCTTTCCTTGCGGCTACGACCGTTGCTCCCGATGGCGACACCCTTCACCTGTATTATGGCGCGGCGGATTCGAGCATTGCCCTCGCCACCGGTAGTATTCGCGCAATCCTCGATCGGCTTGAAGAAACCGGACAGAAGGACCGCCTAAAAATCCCGTGCGATTGCCTGTAAACTTCAGGAAGGATGTTCAAAAGAGGAGAATCTGTGGAAAGAACTTACGATGAGCTTAAATTCGTTGATGTTTTCAAGAAACATTTTAGCGAAGCGAAGAATAGCCTGAGAAGTGCCGCACGGTTGAGTTTGGTCGTCAGCAAGAACCATCGACGGCGGATTGACAAAAACAATCTCGTCGAGGAGATCATCGAAAAACAAGCGCGACTTTTGCTCGAGAATAACGATGCCATTCTCATACGTCGTTTCAGCAGCGGCCGAATTGTTTTTGGAATCACGGCGCGCAAAAGCTTTATGGCTGGTCCAAGAAAAAGGCCATGGGAAAGCCTGTTTACAACCTTCTCCAGACGAAGCTCCCGGAACCGCCCCGCGACATTAAAGCTAAGCTTCAGACGGCACGGTTGCTGGACTGGAGAGTTGGTCCAAACTACAAAAGATGGAAAAAAATTGTCGTTGCGAGTTACTGGTCGCTGCGCCAGAGCTCGAACGGAGGTCCTATGGAGATTCTAGAGGTAAATTCCAACGTGACGAATCGAAAAGAGTCGGCGCACAGGACGCAAGAGACCGAACAGCTGGCTCTAGTGGGAACTATGGCTGCCGTGTTCGCCCATGAAGTTGCCAACCCCCTCAGTGGCCTGTCCGCTTCTCTGCGGTTTGTCGAGAGCGATCTCGAACAGAAGAATTTCGATGTTCCTTTCTTGCGAGCCACTGTCCAAGGGGCGATGCGGGAAGTCGATCGTTTAATAACATTGCTCAATGAGTTTCGCTCTCTGGCGCTGCCGCAAAGTCTCGACCTCAAATTAACCGATCTTCAAGAGATTATCGAAGAGATTTTGGCTTCAGAAAAGCTGGCTTACGGAACCGATGGAATCACCATCAAAACCGATTTCGAGAGCAGCTTACCCCTGATCAGGATAGATCGAGCAAAGGTAAAACAGGTGGTTTTGAACCTTTGCAAAAACGCTATCGAGGCGATGCGGAGAGGAGGCTGCCTGACCGTCAAAGTCTATCGTTCCGAGCTGATGGTGGTGTTGGAAATCAATGATAACGGCATCGGAGTTCCGCATGGCGTGAATGTTTTTGAGTTATTTAAAACTACCAAACCCTGTGGCAGTGGATTGGGGCTTCCTGTCGCCCAGCAGATTGTCTCAGCCCACAACGGGACGATCACCTACACCACTGGGGCTGGCCAAGGAACCACGTTCAAGGTTTGTTTGCCGGCGCCCCAAACCAGGTGATGTGAGCTTTCTCTAGCACGGCTTTCAGGCGCAGCGCAGAGAAATTGACTTGGTTGGTTCTCAAGATTAGTAATTGACAAAGGAGGGAGAATCGCGTGCTGCTGAGTGTTGGAAATAAGATCGTCTATCCGCATCAAGGCCCCTGTCTCATTGGCGCGGTGGTGCAAAAATGGTTGGCGGTAGACCGACGAGCTTCTATCAATTGGCTCGACTCGACGATATCGGCGGAGCGTTGTTTGTCCCCGTAGACAAAATCGGCGATCTAAAAATCCGGCAGTTAACGCCAAGGTCTGACATTCCGAAGCTACTACGCCGCCTACAGAAATCAGCCTCAACAACCATGAACTGGAAGCAGCGGGCCATTGACAACTTGAAACTCCTGGCCTCCGGATCGGCATTTGATTTGGCTGAAGTCGTGGAGTCACTCACCGAGTTGAACGAGGCAAGGACGTTATCGCCGCGTGACCGGGAGATGCTCGATAGGGCGAGAAGAATATTGATTTGCGAGATCTCGGAAGTGACGGGAGAGACAAAAAGTGCGACCGAGGAACAGGTAGACCAGGCTCTCAACGTGCGCGAAAAAGCATCAAGCAACCTGCAGGAAGAAAGGCAATGCGCCAGACATAACGCTGTGACCGGCACCAATAACTGAAAAGGAGTTTTTATGGCAAGCGAAACATTTAAGAAACGTCAGAAGGAAACGGCTCGGCGGGAGAAGAAGCAGAAGAAGGCTGCCCGGCTGATGGAGCGACGAAACGAGAAGGCCAAAACCGGCACTACGCTTGAGGAAGAAAAGCCAAAAACAGCCGAATCGAATTGGCCATAAAATGAGAAAGCGCATTGCATACAGGGACCATCTGATTCTTGGCGAATCATTTCAGCGGATGGAATACGGAAGCTGGGTTGCCCAATACACTTTGGTCCGCCGGGAGACCCGCGGTAAGCGAACCGATTTCCCGTTACACCAATATCAATTCAATGCAATTTTCCGGACTAAGAGTGAAGCCGACGCGTACGCCCTGCGAAGAGCAAAGAATGGATCGATAATAACTGACTCATTCCCGACTCTAAACAGGGGGGTCTGCGCACGTCAACTTGAAGCCGACCGTTCCATCCGCTCCGATCGCGGAGTGAGTCATCCTGAGCCCTTCGGCTTCGCCTGAAGAGGGAAGGGGCTTGCGTAATGGACACTCGGCCAACCGGCCGAGCGGTTACGGATAACCTTAAGGCCGCGCAATAATTCTTTTCAAAATCGTCCAATATTGGACAGCAATTCTTCAGGGGACGGCATATGATTTTTTGTTTGAAACAAGTCAAGGACAGGGGTTTCACGCCGCGGTTACCTGAAATTCTTCAAGTAATTCTGCCATACTCAACCCTCTAACCGGTTAGACCCAGGAGGTCGAAATGTTTAGTCGCAACGTCAGCTTCAAGCTCAAGCCCAGGAGCACGGCGGAATTTACCCGCATTCTTGAGGGGAAATCATTCCTTTGCTCCGAAGACAAAGGGGATTTGAGGATGAGATCAGTTTCATCGCCCCGGAACGTAACGAGGCAGTCGCCATCAGCCTGTGGGATAAGAAAGAAGACGCCGAGGCTTATCATCGTGGGAAGTATCCTGAGGTCTTGAAGGCCCTTGCGAGGGTGGTTGAAGGCACTCCCATAGTGAGAGACCTTCGAGGTCTCCAACTCGACCCTCCCATCAGATCGCTGCTAGCGCGGTTGCCTAGACGCGCCGCTTCGGCCGATCTGAAGATGTCGAGTGCAGGCGTCGTCGGATCACCCGCAATCTTCTTGCTTTCCGAGTGACTAGGCCGGCGCGCATATCCAAACGTCCCAGCGCTGTAAACGAATTAAAATAGATGCCTGACACCGGCTTTTCCGGCCAAGCGCGGTCTAAAATGCCACCCTTATCCCTTGATTTCCATCGATGGAATAATCTAACGTTGTGCCATGAAGATACTGGTTAAGATTTCACCTGAACACTATGACCGCCTGCTGAGTGGGGTTTCCGAAAAGTCTCTTTTATACGACGTTCTCAAAAACGATGTCATTCTCCCGACCAAAGCAGGCACAGGGGCCAAGATGATCGAGATCTTTTGCGAAAAGTTTCACGCAAGAATGCTTCGCGCGCTTGCTGAGAATTTTTCTCCTCAAGCCGTGCCGCAGATTGAAAAGGCAATCAGACTTTCTCGAATGTACCACTGATAGAAGAATCGTCCTTGTCAGCTCACGCCTTTCCGCATCCGATCACAGCGTCGAAAAGCGATAATTGTCAAAAGCGCAGAACAAGGGGAATAGTTTGTCGTAGTAATCGTGAAGCGCTGACAACCTCCGGTTTAGCCATGGCAAGGTGGAGTGTCGAAAATTCCGACACTCGATTGATCCTTTCTTCTTCTCACTGGCGGGAGCAGAAGGAAAAACTTAACCCGTGAAATCATACGCTGGGGCTGTCTCGCTAGATTCTATTCGCGAGGACAGATGAATTATAATAGTTAGCTCTTCAGCTTCGAGTTCTTATCAATCCACTTCATTGCTTCTTGGAGAGCAAAGTCGTCGGCGGCACTTTCGGTTGGGAAAGTCTTATCGAGTTGAGCTTGATGGGATGAAAATCGCTCACCTGATTTTTGGTGTCCTGACGCCTCAAGGTATACTGCGGAACCCACACCCCATCTTTCTTGGGCTGAAATGACTCGCCGCGAGTGAGACAGCTTTTGCATGAAATGCTGCTTTTCATCTGGTAATCGTTTCCTCCGTCACCGTGGCTTCGATCTGCCGGCGGGCGACAGGAACGAAACGATCTGAGAACACAGGCCGCGGAACAATTCTTTTGCAAATTGTCTAATATTAGACAGCAATCGCTCTTGATTCCGCATAGCAATGTTTGCGCGCATGAACGTGATTACAGCAAATTGACTCCCTCAAACCATGATCGAGATGATCCAAATGATTAAGATCACTAAACGGGAGGGCTGATATGCAACCTAAATCAAGTGTGGTGTTAGTGCACGGGGAATGGGCCGACGGATCGAGTTGGAGCAAGGTGATTCCGCTGCTCACAAAGAATGGCCTTCGCGTTACGGCCCGTGCAGATCCCGCTGACCTCCTTAGCCGACGATGTTGCCGTGACTCGTCACGTGATTGCGTTGCAAGAGGGCTCCACGGTCCTCGCCGGTCACTCCTACGGAGGCTCGGTCATTACCGAAGCCGGAACCAATGCACCCAACGTCGTTGGGCTGGTATACGTTTCGGCGTTTGCGCCCGACGTAGGTGAAAGCCTCGGCGATCTCTATGCGCGCGCAGCCCGCGCCGAGTGTAGCGCACGTCCGCCCGGATGACGAGGGCTTTTTGTGGATCGATCCCGAAGCGTTTGGTAAGGCATTCGCGCAGGATGTGGATCCCGTCCAGGCCCAGATCATGGCCGTCGTGCAGAAACCGATCTCGGCAAGGATTTTCAGAGATAAAGTTACGCGGCCTGCTCGGGAGTTAAAGCCTTCATGGTATCTCGTCTCCGAGATCGATCGGATGATCCCCGCGGAGACGCAGCGCTTTATGTCGAGGCGTATGGGTGCAACGGTCGTCTCGGTGCCGGCGAGCCACTGGTCGATGGTTTCGCATCCCGACAAAGTCGCAAAGCTTATCTCGGATGTGGCCACGTCCGCGGCATAAGCTGAGCCGTACTCCTCACGCAGTTTTCACCCATTAATTTTCAAAAAGCGTCTAATATTGGACAGAAATCGTCGGCCGATTACTGTAAGTGTGAGCGATTTGAGGCGGAGGGTTTCACGCCACCTTGCCTGGAATCACAAGGTTCAACCCTCTGGCCGGTCCTAAATTTCCATAAACAGCTCTATGTTGCTTTTAGTCGTTGCCTACAGTGTTGGGCAATCGGAAATGTACCTTTGAGGATAAAACAACGATGTCAAAACAAATGACTTGTGGTCGAGGATCACGGTGTCCTTCTCCAGATTGCTGGGTAGAAGCCTCACTCTACAGGGGCTGGAACACCATCCTTGCCGGTAGCGGCGTCGAGGCGCTGAAGAAACTTGAGGACTACTTGCCGAACGTCATTCTCACGGATATGCGAATGCCGGCGATGAACGGAATCGAGCTCGTACAGATTCTAAAAGGACACCCTGTCTATAGGAACATTCCTATTCTTGCGGTCGGTGGGGCCTCTTCTCGCCAGGTCCGGCAGCGAGTGCCTTACGGCAGGCTGTGACGATTTCATTGCCAAGCCTTTCGCGATCTCTGTAATCGACAAGGCTCTCATGGACTAGTTTCGGCAGAAAGACAAAATCGCTATGCCGGATCCGACAGCACAACCTGAAGAGCAGAAAGGTTTCCTACTCTACCGGATTACGTAGCCCCAGAGCCGCTCTGCGTGTATGTGGGCCGCGCAATATTTCTTCTCATTTTGTCCAATATTAGACAGAAACCTCTCCCCGGTCCACGTATCATGGTGGAAATAAAGAATTGAATGCGTATGCACTAACGGGCGAATTCCTGCTTAGACAAGACGGCGCTGTCTGTCGACCACCTTTCTGTGGTCGGTAACACTCCAGAGCCGCCGGCAAGAGATCCTTGCTTTCGTTGGCTCTGAGGAAATCAGGAAACCTATTTCAGGAGGGGAGAATCTCATGGAACGAAGATACCAGAGAATTGAGGTTGTCGGCCCCTACAAGAAAAGCTCTTTTGAAAAGACCCAACAGTCCTATACAGGAACAAAGCCCCGCTCACTTCGAAACTGTCTGGAAGCCCGCTAGACCGGAAACGGTCAGAGCACAGACCGCAAGAGATCAAACGACTCGCTCTATTGGGTATTAGGGCTGCCGTTTTTGCCCATGAAGTTGGCAACCCCCTCGCCGGAATCCTCCTTGTCTCTGAAGTGTGTCGAGGAGTCAGCTCAAAAAACATGAGGTCAATGATCCCTCTTTGAAATCGCTGATCCGAGGTGCGATAGGAGAGATCGATCGTTTAGGCTCATTGCTCAAAGAGTTTCGCGCTCTTGCGCCTGAGCAAACTCTCGACCTCAAGTGCACCGATCTTGTGAAGATCGCCGAAGAGGCCTTGGCTTTAGAGATGATCAGCTTATCGGGCTGCTGGAATTACCATTTAGATTCGCTTTCGAGGATGCTTTACCCCTGGTCAGGTTGGACACAGCGAAAATAAAACAGGTGATCCTAAATCTTTGCAAAAATGCGGTTGAGGGCTATGCCCGAACGGAGGATGCCTAACGCTCAAAATGCTATCGCGCTCGAGGGATGGTAGTCCTGGAGGGTCAGTGATGACGGTGTCGGAGTCCCTGACAACGTAAACATTTTCGAGTTATTCAAGACCACCAAGCCCGGCGGCACTGGTTTAGGAGCTTCCTCTCGTGCAGCAAATTGTCTCAGCGCCATAACGGCACGATCGCCTACAAGAGTAAGCCGGGGCGCGGGGCGACGGTTTAAGGTTTCTTTGGCCCATCTGTGGAGACCAAGGTGATGGTTGGGGGCTACAACTTCCAACACCGAGCCATCAAAGAACTCCAGAGGGCGACATAAGAAGCGTAACAGAAGCTCCCGGTCGTCAAGATTCATCACTGACGGTTTGTTCTCAGACTGTCATTGAAACGTCCGTACATGGAGGACAGTATGCACACCACGCGCATCCGCGCTCACCGCAGCCGATCACCACATCCTGTGTCTGCCGACCGGGCCCCCTGGGTACGACCGGCCGTCCGATGTCAGTGTGCAGCCGGAAAAGTTCTTTGATTATCAGATCAGCCTCGCCAAGGTGTGCCCGGAGACCGCATTGATGTATGGGGTGCTCGAAGATGCCTTCCTCTGCTTTCACAAACAGTTTGAGGTGGACGGCCAACCTAACCGGCAAGCTCAGCAGGCTGAGCAGTGGTTTTTCAGAAATGATTCCAACTGGCTCTTTTCCTTCGTCTCCGTCTGTAACGCCCTGGGACTTGAACCGAACATCATCCGGCAGGGACTTAGGCATTGGAACCAAGCAGGTCTGGACATCCCACGGGAGAAAGACGTAGAGTCCTAAGGCGTTCCGGTAGACGAAGTATGGTGCCTGAAGGCAAGCTCACTGACCCAGCTCCCTGAGGAAATCGACCATCGTTGTTGTCATCATCGTGGGCTTCCAAGGAGGCGCGATCATGATTCAACAAACTCCTCAAGCAGACCTGTTCAAACAACAATTGCGCGCTTCGTTGCAGCGCGAGACCTTAAACACTCGCGCCGTCAAGATTGCGAGACACACTAATGTCTACACCTGTGGCGATCAAGACGAAACGGTCTACTTCATCGAAAGCGGGCAAATCAAACTGCTCATGCTGTCATCCGAAGGTAAAGAGTGCCTCCTGGCTATCCACGCTGCAGGAGATATTTTTGGGGAGCTGTGTCTATCCGGGTTAGGCGCGCGGCTGGAAACAGCGACCGCGATGAAGCAAACGACGCTAAAACAAATTCCTAGTTCTCAGTTCTTTGCGCGTTTAGGCCGCGACTCGCTGTTCGAGGGGTTCGTGCAGTACCTGGCGGTGCGCATTGCCGACCAGCAGCAGGTGATCGCCAATCTGGTGACGGTGGATAGCGAGCAGCGGCTCGGCAAGACGCTTGCTGCAGCTGGCTCGCACGATGGGCAAGAAGGACCCGCGCAGCATTCGCATCGAACTGAAGATTTCGCACGAAGAATTGTCCGAGATGGTGGGCACGACGCGGCCCCGGATCAGCATGTTTATGCAGCGGTTCCGTAACCTTGGGCTGATTGAGATGAGCACAGAACACTTTCTCATCATCAAAGAAAACAAGCTCACTGCTTACCTAGCCCAAATCGCTTAGAGCGGCTGTAGCCGCCATCGAAACAGCACCATAATTCTTTTCAAAATCGTCCAATATTAGACAGCAATCCCCGAGCCGAGTCGCCGTATTGTCGTCGGGTACCCGTTAGGTGTGAGAATAATCACGCATTCTGTGCAAGAATGCATATTCCATCTCAGGAAGGCACAAAGATATGTTAAGCCCACTGACAACTGAACATGAATCGATGACCGAGCCACTGCCCAGTCCGGCGTTTAAGAAATTCCGCATCGTCTTGATCAAGCCCTCCAAGTACGACGACGACGGTTATGTCATTCGCTTTTGGAAAGGCGTGCTCCCGAGCAACACCCTTAACGTTCTGCACGGTCTAACCGAAGCCGTGAAAGACAGCCGTGTATTCGGCGACCTTCCGATAGAGATCGTCACCTTTGACGAGACTGCGGAAAAACTCCCGGTAAGAAAGATTATCGGCTGGAGCCGGCAGCCTGGTACCAAACTCATCGTGGGGTTGGTGGGAGTCCAAACCAACCAGTTTCCACGGGCCTTCGATCTGGCCCGCCAGTTTCGCGCTGCCGGGATCGCTGTCATCATCGGCGGCTTTCACACCAGCGGCACCATCAACATGCTGAGCGATCAGGAACCCGACATCCAGGCGCTGGTCAAAGAATCCATCACCATCGTATCCGGTGAAGTCGAGGACAACTGGGGGAGATTCTGGCCGATGCGCTCCATGGCCGGTTAAAGCCCATTTATTCATTCGCCCAAGACCTGCAAAACCTCGTCGATATCGGCAACTCACCGCTCCCCCGGATCAGTCCCAAGACCATGCGCCACTTCGCCCAACCCTCCTTCGGCACCGCGGACACGTCCCGGGGCTGTCCGTTTGCCTGCTCCTTTTGCACCATCATCAACGTCCAGGGCCGTAAAATGCGCGAGCGCAGCCCCGAGAGCATCGCCGAGCTGTTGCGCATGAACTATCGCCAACACGGGGTCTCTTTCTACTTCTTTACCGACGATAACTTTGCCCGCAAGAAACTCTGGCGCGAGACCTTCGAAGAGATCATCAAGCTCAGGCAGGAAGGCATCAAGATCTCCTTCATGATGCAGGTAGACCTCGCCCGTAAGCCCAAGGATTTCGTCAAGCTTGGCGGCCCAAGCGGGCTGCACCCAGGTCTTTATCGGCATGGAGAGCGTCAATCCCCAAAACCTCAAGGCCGAAGGCAAAGGACAGAATCACGTCGAAGAGTACCAGACACATCATCAAGGAGTGGCACGACGCCGGCATCGTCGTCCATACCGGGTACATTATCGGTCTTCCCTTTGACATCCAAGCGCAAGTCCCCCAGGACATCCGCTACCTGATGGATGTGATCGAGCCGGATCAGGCCTCTTTCTTCATGATGACTCCCTGCCCGGCTCCCACGATCACCGCGGAGATGAAGAAGCGCGGCGAGTGGATGGACCCGGACTTCAACAAGCGCGACTCCTTCCATGCCACCATCGAGCATCCCCATATGAGCGCGGAGCAGTGGACCGAAGTTTATCGAAGACGCGTGGAAGACCTTCTATAGCAAGGAGAACATGATCAAGATCCTGTCGCGCTGGAGCCATAACCCCAAGGCTTACTGGAACCTCATGTCGATCTTTTTCTGGTACAAGAACGCCGCGGTGATCGAAAAGGAACACCCGATGATCGCCGGCTTCTTTAGACTCAAGGAACGGTTATCGCGCCGGCCCGGTTTCGCCATCGATTCCCTGCCGGTCCATCTCTGGAAGCGCGCTAAAGAAGTCTCTCCATCTCTTCATCTGCCTGGGCCAAATTCTTAAAGGAGATGGAAGAGGTATGGCTGCAAACGCGCAAGAAGAGCGAAAGAGAAGAGCGGTGGCTCGAGGAGGCGCAGCGAATCCAGGGAGAGATCTGGCAGGCTCTGAAGATCGCGGAGTGGCAGAAAGCCTATAGCAATGCCCGGTCGATGCTCCCCGGCAAGGCCAAGGCTCTGCTGGATCCGTTCGAAGAGTTATCTTCCAAGATACTTTTCTCGCGCAAAGATCTGGACGCCTTTTGAGGCAATGGCGGGGCCTGCAATCGAGGTTGCAGGAAATGCGGCTTTATCTTACCGATGGGGAGGCGGCCCGCGGGTGGCTCGATGAGATGGTTCGTATCCAGAGAAGCATTCGACTCGGCAAGCCGGATACAGGATTGGCAGGAGGCTTATTCACGCCTGCGAGAAAGCCTGCCGTCAAAGTATCCAGCTCCTGCACGCCAAGTTTGACGCCTTGAACAATCGGGCGCTCTACTCGCGTGAGCCGCTCCAGCGATTCTGGAACGACACGGTGAAACAATTGAAAGGCATGAGGCTATGGAACATCGACCCCGGCAAACTCACCACCAGCCTGATCAAGGACTTATTCCTCACCACTTCTTGTGTCTTCACCTTTCGCGCCGGCTCCCGGAGGAATAAATCTCTTTCCCGGCAGTGGAAGTGACACCGCGTCCCTTCGAGTTCGAACTTTCCAGTTGACCTTCCGGACTGGCCGAACGCGATGCGCAGCCTCATCCACCGCAGGAAGACTTCTATCGACGGAGCGCAGAGACTAGATTCTATCCTGCGCTCTCTCACCGAGAGCGGATCATTTGATAGTAAAAGCGAAAACCCCTTGTTCTCTTTTTCTTGGCCCTTTTCTCGGCTCTTTTTTCCATCAACGTCTTGGTTTCTCTTTTGTTCTGTTTCTTACCGTCCCTTTTGCCTTTGCTCATGTTTAGGCGCTCCTTATACTCTGGGTTTGATAGGCTGCGCAGAAAACAAGGCCATCGCCTATCGGTCTTTTGCCGCCTCAAGCACCTACACCGCCTCATTGACGACCGTAGCAGTTTTTAGGTTCTTCTCCCACACTTTCCACACGGGCGGGTTGATCACGTCCGCCATTTCTTCTCGGCTATCGTCGGCTTTGACTTGCAGTATTTCAGTTAGTATCGGCGGACTTAGCTATAGCAATGATGTTTCAGGTACGCCGGGTGTTAACCTTCTCGCCATCCAGTGGAGATACTTTCGGCGAGTTATGTCTATCCTGGGTTAGGCGCACGTCTGGAAACAGCCACCGCGATGGAAGATACCGATCTTAAAGACAAATACCCTGCAGCCAAAGTTCTTTGCCCGCTTAGGCCGCGACTCGCTGTTCGAGGGCTTCGTGCGCTACCTGGCGGTGCGTATTGCCGAGCTAACAGCAGGTCATCGCCAATCTGGTGACTGTCGATAGCGAGCAGCGATTGGGTAAGACGCTGTTACAGCTGGCGCGCACGACTGGGCAAGAAAGACCCGCACGGCCTTCGCATCGAAACGAAGATATCGCATGAAGAGTTGTCGGAGATGGTCCGGAACGACGCGGCCTCGGATCAGCATGTTTATGGAGAGATTTCGCAAACACGGGCTGCTTGAGACGAACAGAGAACACTCTCTCGTCGTCAAAGAAAGCAGCTCGCTGATTACTCTGGCTCTGAGAGCGGCAGGGCATGTCTGCGCGCGACGCTATAATTCTTGCCAGAATCGTCCAGTATTAGACAGCAATCTCTTCCGAGTCAGCGTAAGTTAAATCGAATAGCGGAGGTAACTTCCTGTGGGCCTAATATTGTTGATCATCCCACTTCTGCTCCTGTTTGGTGGTCTGCCCCGCTGGGGTTATCACTCGTCATGGTTACGGTCCCTCGGGCATCGTCGGGACGATACTAATTATCGTCCTGATTCTCTGTTCCTGTTGGGCCGAGATCTAAGGGCGCTGAGCGTCGTACGGCCATCCGCCGGGTTACGATCGCCATGGGACTAGGCGGTTGCATGGGCGCCAGGTAGCGAGTGCCAGAATTCATTAACTTTAGCGAGCGTGCAAGAGGAAGCAGCCGAAGTCCGTGATGAAGCAGACAGAAATTGAAGCGAGGCGAAGTCGCTGAAGTGTTTGAATCCTGTCGCTGACGATCGAGAGAGGCACTGCCCAGCCGCGGATGCACTGGCGCTCGCAGGTCGAGGATGTCGAGTCGTTTCGCCGCCGCTTCGGTCTGGCGATTACGTCAGAGTCGAGGGCGATTTCTCGATCGCCGACGATTTGGTTGGACAGTTTCTTCGGGATGCGATCGGTGGCGCCAGCACCTTACCGAGCTTTGGCTTGGGCAATCTGGGAAGCGACGATGGGATCCGCGAGCATCCCACCACGTACCATGGAGAGCGCTAGCTGGCGGCTCCATCTTTTTACAAAGACGGGTTCAGCGTATTGGACGGCAATCCCTGCCGATTCGGCGCGGCCTTCCTCAAACAGTTGACGCGACAAGTTGGGAACAAAATTTCGGAATGAGTTTGTTTCTAGGATTGTTTCGAGTTTTATCAAATCAGAAAGGGAGGTACAGATGGAAACGATAGATACTCAAACGTGGATTATACTTGCGGCCGCTGTGGCCCTAGGATTGGTTGCAATCGGGGCCTGGCTCTACTACACGAAGAAAGCAATCCCATAGGCTCCAAGAACACTTCGGGCCAGAATACGACCGAACCGTGAATGAATTAGGGCAGTCGAACTAAGGGCGAGTCAGAGCTCAAGGCGCGCGAAAAGCGCGTGGAGCGGCTCGAGATCCTTCCCCCTGGCGCCGCCGGAAGCCGCCAGATTCAGTGAGGCCTGGCAAGCATTACAGGGCCGATTCGTCGATAACCCCAAGGGGGTGGTCGTCCAGGCCGAACAGCTGGTTCGTGAGTTGATGGAAAAGCGGGGTTACCCCATGGGTGATTTTGAGCGCCGTGCGGGCGACATTTCAGTTGACCATCCCGACGTTGTGGCAAATTACCGCTCGGCGCAGGCCATCGCCGTGCGCGATCAGCAGAGGATCGGCGGACACCGAGGAGCTGCGCAAAGCGGTTGTGCATTACCGCGCCCTCTTCGATGAACTGCTTGAGGTAAGGGAGTCGAGGCAAAGAGATCATCGCAGAGAAGCGCGTAGCGGCGCGATGATAAAAAAGGAGCCTGAGGAAGAAGCCACATGGAACGAACATACAAGAAAATTGAAATCGTCCGGCATCTCTGAACACCAGCTTTGGCGAAGCCACTCAAAACGCCGTGGCGAAGGCCTGTCAGTCACTGCGCCATGTAGACTGGTTTGAAGTGACGGAGATGCGCGGGCTGGTTGAAAAAGACAAAGTCAAGGAATTCAGGTCACCGTTAAGATCGGCTCTCATGGCTTGAAGATCCAGCCCGGCTTGAACAGCACGAGTGACCAAACCAGGAGAGAATATCTGTCGAGAATCGACAGATCGACCGACCGACGACTGACTGATCCAGAAGTCGTTCGATTTCTGCTTTCATGACCGTGCCTCTGTCGCCGGAGTTCAGCGCGATATGTCGTCGGAATGTTTAGAGAGAATCACCTTTGTCGGCGCGCCGAGGGTGAGGCACAGCAGTTGCGCTTATTGGATAGTTTAGCCAAAAATTTTGGTGGAGGATCAAAAGTCATGAAGAGATTAGGATTAGTAAAAGCCGATGAGTCACGGCAGCGGGAATTTTGGCGCTGTCCGGTGTGGCCATGGCTCAAAGGCGAAGGTGACGCGAGAAGTTGGCTGGGCGGTATGAGCCGCATGAAATGGTGGCCAGCGCAGCATGTGTCCCCAGATCCAGGTTACCAAGGAGAAAATAACCGAGAATCAAGCGCGGGATTTCGCCCAACAGTATGCGGACAAAAACCCCGCGAGGCTTAAGGTAGTGAGGGACTCTCTCGGCTATGGCGGCGGGTATCAGACCGTGTGCTGCAAGATGAGATAGCCCCGCCACCCGGAAGGCATCAATCATTCTGGTCGGTGGAGTATTCCATTGATGTGCAAAATCCAGCGGCTGAAATCCGCAACCTTCGATCGATCAGGTTCGGATACGTCACGGAGTTCAGCGGGCCCCGTTGGCGGCGCGGGCGAACGCGGCCCCGCAGGCCCAGCCGTGACTCAGCAGGCGCGCAAGGTCCAGCCGTGGACCATGGTTCTGGCAACGCCTGATGAGCTAATCCCCGGAGCCCCGGCGGGTGGCGCTGACGCGCATCGGCTCCGTTCACAGGATCTGCTTTTCAGATCACCGACAAAGTGGTCATTCCGCGCACCAATGAGATGAGCGGCGATCGCCGACATCGCTGCGACATGTGCAGTCCCGGGGCTGAACGGATGGTTAACGAGAACTAGACTGACGTGGATCGGCCGACCTCGCGCTAGGTGTCCAACGCAATCTGGCTAGAGTTCGGAGTTCGTAATCTGAACGGGTAGGCTTCTCTCCTTTGGCTGTAGTGCGCGGCGGCGAACCTTTTCCCGCTCATAAACTCTGCCGCCAGGCTTGACTATGCGTATAACGCGCTCGAGCCTCACATCGATGAGCAGACGATGCATTTGCATCATGACAAGCATCATCAGGCTTATATCGATCACGCCAACGAAGCGGTCGGCAAATATCCGGAGCTTCAGAAAAAGATCTTGGTGAACCTATTGGCTCATCTTAACGAGTTGCCTGCCGATATCAGGACGCTATTGCAAAGCAACGGCGGTGGCCACCTAAATCACGCGTTATTCTGGGAATACATGACGCCACAGGGTGCGCGGTGAGCCTCAGGGCAAGCTGGCACAGGCGATTACAAAGACGTTTGGCGGATTCGCTCAATTTAAAGAAGAGTTTGATAGCCGCCGCCAAAAATCGCTCGGGCAGCGGATGGGCGTGGCTTTCCGTGACGTCCACGGGTGACTTGGAGACTGGCTCAACGGCGAACCAGGATACTCCGTTATCAAACGGCCAGCTGCCAATTTTAGGTCTCGATGTTTGGGAACACGCGTATTATCTCAAGTACCACAACAAGCGACCCGAATACATTACCAATTGGTGGCACGTGGTGAACTGGAAGAAGGTCCAGGAACAGTTCGAGGCAATCACAGGTTAACTAGATTTCAAGAGAAGCTACGTTCGCGACTACCGCTTTCATAGAAAAATAGGGAATCGAAGTCTTTGTTGACACTTAGTCGCCTTTAGATCCTCCTGAATCGATGCCGTCTCAGGTTGCTTCCACGGCTCGAATGCGATGAAACAGGCGGCCGCCTTTCCACGGCGTGCCCACCAGGGGCAGCAGCCAGCGGTCAAGCCCGATCCATCCGGCATTGCGCCACGCCAAGACCAACCACGTTGCAATCGCGAACAGCAAACCGTTGGTGGACGCGGATCCGGCCATAATAAAGTTCCAATTCATCATCCCGCCGAAGAACGCCGCCAACCCCGTGAAGGCCCCTAAGATTAGACCCAAAGCGATGGCCAGCTCGCCGAAGATAATAACTTTAGCGAGCCAGGTATGCGTGCCGGAGTTGACGAGAAATTCAATAAACGATCGATACCAGTCGAAAGCGATCACCGGCTTCGGAGTCATTTTGAGGCCTCTTTGCCAAAACTCCACAAGTGCCTGGCCGCTATCAATCCATTTCGGATCGACGAACTTGTGCCACCCGGCCTCCCACCAAGCCCAACCGAGATAAAGGCGCAGCGGTAACCATAGCCAGGCGAATCGAGTATCAGCGAACAATAGTCGTGCGATTCGCGGTTCCTCTATCCTGACTGCTTCTCCGTTTGTCATTTTGTGTCTCCCCTTTCACCGGGTTATTAAAAGTTGCGGCGAAAATAACTGATAACGTTGCCCGCCGTCGGGTTCATCCCTCGAAGCCTAATATCGTTTTTGACATATTCCCTCATCCATCACTTTCCGTTTTTATTTACATTATACGCTAGCCTTGTTCTCAGAGGACTTCTGTTCAATGTTATGAGACAAGATATTGTAGAGCTGTATGTAAATTGAATTTGGGTAGGTAGCGTGAAAACGGGAAGCGCTCTTGTTCCCAGGGCAGCGCGTAGAGCGCACTGGTCCTCTTTCTGCTGGCACGACCCACGCGAGTTTCTCGATTGTCGTCGTAGTCATCTTCTCTCTCGCCCTTCTTTCCGAAGCACAGCCCGCCTGTGTAGAGGAGGCTAGCGTTTGTGGGGGTTTGCCCGTTTCCGACCTTTTGGTCATGCAAGCCTCGACGATTTTTGCCGAGCTTGCCTCTCCATGTTCATCCTGACAGGCTAAAGAAGCTTATCGGAACATCTGGCCTTCCCTCTACGGACAAGGTTTGGCACAACAACTGCTCTATGGCTCCATAGACATAGAGTTCAAAAAAACACCTAAAGGGAGGTAACTGATTATGGGCCTGATACTGTTGATCGTCTTAGTTCTGTTCCTAGTGGGCGGTCTGCCCAACTGCAGGGTTATCACTCTGCTAGCTGCGCTTTGAACCCTCGGGCATTCTCGGTGTGGTGCTGCTGGTCGTTGTTGTTTTGCTCTTGAGCGGCCGCTCTAAAGGGTTGCAAACATGCGCGTAGGGTTAAAGCAGTTTAAGGGCATAGGGTTTCCACGCCAGAGACCGTCGTCATCATGTAACTGAAGCAGGACTCTCGTGACAACTCCTGCACGGCTCTAATCCGCGTCCAAGAAAGCAACACGAGATTGGGGCTCAAGGCCGCAATTACTAGGAGCACGGAAAAGGTTTCAGACGGAACCCTTCGATTCTTAAAACCAAGGACTACCCAAACATGATTCAACGAGACTCCTCAAGCGAACAAGTTCACAGCAACAAATACGTGAGTCATTGCGGCGGGAGACCGCGAATTCGCGTGCTGTCAAGATCGCCCAGCACGCGAATGTTTACAGCCTGTGGCGATCAAGATGAGATGGTGCTCACTTCATCGAGAGCAGCCAGATCAAACTGCTCTGCTCTCGCCCGAAGGTAGTAGAATGCCTCCTCGCTATCCCACAGCGACGGGAGATATTTTCGGTGAGCTGATGCCTAGCCGGGTTAGGCGCACGTCAGGAAACAGCCACCGCGATGAAAGCAACGACCTTAAAACAAATACCCTGCAGCTCAGTTCTTTGCGCGCTTAAGCCGCGACTCGCTGTTTGAGGGCTTCGCGCGATACCTGGCCGTGCGCATTGCCGACCAGCAGCAGGTCATCGCCAATCTGGTGACGGTGGATAGCGAACAGCGGCTGGGCCAGACGCTTGTTGCAGCTGGCTCGCACCATGGGCAAGAAGGACCCGCGCAGCATCCGCATCGAACTGAAGATTTCACGCATGAAGAGTTGTCCGGAGATGGTGGGCACGACACGGCCGCGGATCAGCGTCTTTATGCAGCGCTTCCACAACCTGGGCTGATTGAGACCAACAGAGATCGCTTTCTCATCATCGAAGAAACAAGCTCACCAATTACCTGGCTCAGATCGCCTAGAGCCGCTGGGCATCTCCGCAAGCGGCGCGATATTTCTTTTTGGGACTGGCCAGTGTTTGGACGGGAAGCCCTTCCGAGTCACCGATAACCTCCGGCTTCCACAATTCCTCTTGCTATCTTTAGGTGCCTATGAGCAGGGTTGCGGCAGAATGCGCCTCCCTTTATCAATGCGCGATAGCTCCAGAAAGGAGAACCCACAACCGTGAATACCTTCGAACAATTAATAAACACAGGAGAGTTGTCTTGCAGGTTTCGCTTTATCAATCCTGAGAGAAGACGGACGGGTGTTTATTTTGTTCATAAGATTCTCACGGGCGCAGGAAGGGATCGTTTATGGCCCACCCACGCACCTAGTTGGCCGCCACAGAGACGAATATGGTTGGTACTGGAAAATCTACGCGACGAAGCCCTCAGAGATTGCCTTGCAAGAATCAAAGGGATACCAGCAAAGACGATGGCGGACGTTCAATCCGCAGTAAGCAAATCATCTATCGACCTGCCGATACGATTCCAATGCACTGCACGTCGACAATATCAGTCCCGTCAACGACTATCGATCGGTTTAATCGGCGCTCATCGAATAATCCTCTTTTGAGGATCTGGTTCACAACATGAAAGAAAAAACAGTCGCGAGAACTAAATAGTCCCGTCCGACACTTTCGGTCGAAAGCCTCAGGCTGATTTTGCCGGGCTTTGTTCTCCATGTCCATCGTGACAGGCTTAAAGAAGCTATCGGAACGTCTATTGCCTTCCCCTCACAGAACCAAGGTCTGGCACAGCTTAACTGCTCTAGAGTCTTGGATTCCCTGTTCCTGGTGGGCGGTCTGCCCAACCGGGGGTTTATCACTCGTAGCGGCTTTGGCCTCGAGGCATCGCCGGTGTGGTGCTGCTGGCCGTTGTTGTTTCTGCTCTTGACCGGCCACGGCTCTCTAAGGGTCGCCAACAGGTTAAAACGGCAGCTTAGGCATAAGGGTTTCACGCCTGAGGTTACTGAAATTTTCTAGTAAGCCTGACTGAACCCTCTAACCAGTCCAACCAAAGGAGGTTGCGATGAAAAACTAATGTTGGTGGCAGCTGCCGTGCTGTTTGCCGTAGGGTGCAGCACTGCGCAGCCTATCGGCGCACCAGTCTGGTCGGTCCTCCCGGTCCTGATGGCCCCGCCGGTCCCTGCAGGCGCGCGAGGTCCAGTCGGAGCAGACGGGCGCTCCAGGCGCTATGCATGTCCGGCCCTGCCGGTGTGGAAGGCCCGGCCGGTCCCGCAGGCATCCGAGGCCAAACCGGCGAGACGGCGCCCCAGGCGCAGTCGTGGTCGGTCGTGCCGGCGCAGCGGGTGCTGCCGGTCCCGCGGGCGCGCAAGGAATGAAGGGAGACACGGGAGCGCAAGGCTCTAGCACAGTGGGTCCCTGCCGGCCCAGCCGAGCCGTTCTGGTCCCGCAGGCGCGCAAGGTATAGCCGGAGATAAGGGCGCTCAAGGCGCGAGCGCTAGTTGGTCCTGCCGGCCCAGCTGGCCGTTCCGGTCCCGCAGGCGTGCAAGGCTCAGCTGGACGAGACGGGTGTCCAGGCGCAGCACCACCGCCGGTAGTCACTGGCGCAGCTGGCCGTTCCGGTCCCGCAGGCGCGCAAGGCTCAGTCGGGCGATCGGCGCCCAGGGCGCGGTCGGTGCGGTTGACCGCTGGACCTCGTTCAGGGAGTTCGTGTTCGAATCCAACAGAGCCGACATTCAGGCTTCCGACTACGAGCAAGGTGTCCGAGATCGCGGCCTACATGAAGCAGAATCCATCGCTCCGAATCGGAATCGACGGCTCCATGGATCGCGCGGCACAGACCCGCGCAACCAGGACCTGAGCGACCGTCGTATCAGCGCCGTTCGTGACGCGCTGATCCAGGCAGGAGTGCCGTCTTCGAAAGATACAGTCGGGCGCATACGGCGACGCGAAGCTGGCACGCGACCGGCGAGTCGAAGTGCTGATCCGCAGCAGCAGACAAGTAAGGCAAGATCGATCACTCTGGCGAGCAAGTCTTAAGTCCCAGAGGAAACCAGACCGAACAAGACCCCTGGGACCAACCGGCGCCGGGGTCGTTTTGTGCTATTAGTGCACAATCGGGACTATAATGCTTTCATCCATGCGAAGGAGTTTTTACTCCCGCCACTTTGCCGCCTCCGGTCTTTCTCACCTCGTCTTAGCCCTGTCTCTACGTTTTTTGAAGCTCAAAGGCTGCAGCAAGAATTCTTGCGCCAGACTGAGGACAAAGGAACTACACTGGCCAAAGCAATGGAGGCCAGTGTTAAGCACTGCCATCGTCGGAAACGCTCTCTTGGAGGATTTGATCGGGCAGCGTCTCCCGGACAATGCCCGGCTGATCGACCAACTGCTCCTCTCCGCGCGTGGTAGATCAAGGCGCTGCTTAAAAGGTCAGCGCCATGAACCGCCTGCAAAGATGATCTACTCGATCAGCAGGGCCAACGGGAACTTGCCGCACTGCCGGCCATCGATATGCAGAAGGCAAAGGACGAACGAGAACTCGCCTTTCTCAGCGCCGCCTAACAGACGCTAAGCCATATGTGGGAAAGCGTTGGCGGCTGCCTGGGAAGGACAGTTGAGATACCGGCGCCGAACTACCGCAGAAGTCGCAGAAATGGACTTCTGGAAGGCAAAGCGTTTTTGGTGTCGCTATCGGCGCCGCAGTTTTCCGGCATCATCGCGGTCCCACGCCAGCGCCGACTATCTATTGAACTTCCGAAAGAGATGGGAGTTCAAACTCAGATTGAGGATCTGGGCACGTCATTCGGACAGTGAGTTCATCGCTCTCCTCGATAGCAATTTGAATAATCGTAGCCCATACCTGCGACCGAGATCCGTCATCGGACAACAAGAAAAAGACCCTGGTTTTGAGGCGAAAGTTGGACGGCAAGCTCTTCAGCCAGGTCGTCGATGAGCGGCGAGGGGAAACGTTACTTTGAGGTGGTCAAACCCGTTGCGCTGGATCGATTCAATCCGGGTCCACAGATCGGTCTTTCCCTGGGATCAATTGGAGGCCGCCTGGCTGAACAGCCTGCAGGCCATCATCTAGTATGGGGCTGGCTACTCGTAGCCGCGGGCATTCTGAGGCATGGCGGCGTTCTCCATAACCAGCACTCGCATATGCAAGAGGTCAAGCTTTGGAAATCAGTGGACCACGCAGAGAACGACTTTCGGCACTGGAAATCTGGCGCGCAACGCGTCGCCCACGAGATCAGGAATCCGTCAATGCCATTTCGATGGGACTTCAACGTCTCAAGGCTCGAATTTCAGCCGACCGATGATCAGGAACAATACTCGCGCTGACAGAACCTGATGTTGGGGAAGTGCGCCGCCTCAACTCGATTGTGGAGCAATTCTCTCGCTGGCGCGTCCATCTCGATCAAACCGGACGTTGCAGTGTCAGGATCGTCACAATGAGATTAGCCACGTTGGTGGAAGGCCAAGCTCGGCAATCGAAAGGTTACCGGATCCAGAGTCGTCGCTCATGACTCTGCCCCGCTCAGGCGGACCCTGCAATATCTCAGACCCAAGCGCTCTTAAGTTCAATTCTTAACGGTCTTCAAGCGATGCCCAAGGCGGGACATTGCGACAGCTGAGGCCGAAACACGTCGAGCAACAATATTTCTCATCGCCGTCATGGACACCGGCGTCGGGATTGCGCCGGAAGCCGCCGAGGAGAATCTTCGAACCACTTCACGACCAAGGTCAGGGCTCCGGGCTGGGGTTGGCGATCGCACGCAGGATAGCGAAGGCCCACGGCGGAGGACGATCACTGTTCTCCGGCGAAGCGGCCGGGATGCTGCTTCGAGATTTCCTGCCCGCTCGACGGTACGAAGGTTTAAGTGCCCGACCCTTTTCATACTCTCGTAGTCGACGACGAACTGGTCAGCGCGAGCTGGTGTCGGGTTTCTCAAAAGCAGGGCTTTGAAGTGGCTGTAACCGAAGCGGTGAAAAGGCCTTGGAGCTTTCGTCGAGAGTCGTTCGATCTGGTCCTTACGGACCAAAAATGCCCAATATGTCGGGTTTGGATCTTATCGAGCTATCCGCGCCATCAACCCCGAGACGGCTGTCATTTTGATTGACCGCTTCGGAACTATCGAAAGGCGCCGTCTCTTCCATCAAGGAGGAGCAACCGACTACCTGACCAAACCGCTGCATTTGGATGAACTGCTTGCATTGGACGAGTGGTGAGCGATCGCCATCGAACTCCTCACCGAGAACCGCGAGCTGCCGAAACGTTACGGGGTCGGCATCGCATAGAAGGAATTATCGGCGAGAGCGGGCGGATGCAGAGGTCACTCTCTAGTACGCCGGGTGGCACCGAGTGAAGCGGACGGTGTTGATCCGCGGCGAAAGCGGCACGGGAAAGGAACTGGATTGCCAAGGCTATCACTTTGCCAGCCCAGAGCCTCGGTGCGCTAAGTTGGGTAAACTGCGCGGCGCTTCCTGAAACTCTTCTCGAATCGGAATTGTTCCGGCCATCGAAAGAGGCGCTTCACCGGCGCGGTAACCACGCGCCAGGCGCGCCAGAGTTGCGTAATGGAGACTCTTCCTCTCGACGAAATCGGCGACCTTCCACTGCCTCTGCAGGCGAAGCTCTGGGAGTCGCTCAAGAGCGAATACGAAAGGTGGGCTCCAGCCGTCCGGTCAAGGTCAATGTCCGGATCTGGCAGCCAGCCACAGGCCGTTGAGGCGCTCGTCAAAGCGGGACAGTTGCGGGAGGATCTCTACTATCCGGCTTAATGTAGTCACGATTCTCATTCCACCGTTGCGCGAGAGAGACGCTCGGATCTGTCACTGCTGATCGACCGCTACCTGGCAGCCTTCGCGGGAAGAACGGCAAGACGATCCAGGGTCTGACGCATGAAGCCAGGGATGGGCTTTTTACGCTTCGACTATCCGGGCAACGTGCGGGAGCTGGAAAATCTTAGTCGAACGGGCAGTGGTTCTCACCAGGGATGATGTGATCGGCGAGCAGCGATCTACCGCTGACAGTCCAGGAACATCAGTGGTGAAGCACGATCGGGGAAACTAACCTAACGGTCGCGGTGGAAGGGCTGGGCGCTGCATGATCCCAGAGGAAGCGCTGGCTCAGTCCGGCCAGGAGTTCCAGGCCACGCCGCCGTGAACTGTAGGAATGAGTGAACAGGGGACTCCACTTCTAAACTGATCAAATACTGGCTTTTCGGGAAGAAGCCCCAAGTCAGCGATCGCAGGCAAGATCAGTTCCGGGGGAAAAAGTGCCCTGAACCACGGGACCTCGGGTCTTTCACAGAGATATTTCCTGGCTGCGTCCGTGGCAATGAGGAAAATGATCAAGAAAAAAATTGCGAATCGACACGCCATGGCTAAGCTTTGGTTGGTGTCTGGATGCACGAACGGTTTTTCAGCAAGGGGAGGATTGCATGGCCTTTAGCAGCCACTGGAGTCGGAATGGTGGCGCCGTTTTCTCGCGCCTCCTCCGGCTTGGGGACAGGAAAGCCCCTAGTCATCTTGCGCCAGCGGTACGTGGAAGAATGCAGGCGGCAGGTCGATTTAAGCAGCATGCTCAAAAATGCAGTATCCCCGGTTTCGCGAAAAACTTCGCCATATCTTGCGACGGAAAGAGCTAAACGAAAATGACCTGCTGAGTGGATTGCGCGAAAAGAGACCTTGCACACTTTGCAGGTAAGCTGCCCAGGTGCACTGGCGTCGGTCAGTGGACGAAGACGGTTGGCAATATTTGCTGACAGATCCAGAAGAAGAAACTGTCTGCACCGATCATGCTGACCGGGCAAATATGGCGATCAGTGAATCTGATCAATCCGACATTACCGAAGTTCTGCAACGAATCTACGACGAGGAAGAAGTATCGCGCTAGGGAAATCGGGGAGATGCTGATGCGGAGCGATTCGTTTGCCCTATCGGCGCTTAGGACCATGGTTGGCGCCCTTGCGCAGTATCCGTAACATCCCAAGAATCATCGTCTATCAGCTTTCGGATCAAGCGAAGTTGAAAAAACAAAATACCTAGGGTGCTCGATGAAGAATCCGGTGTCTCCGAAGCGGAATTATCCCCGATTGGGTTCTTGGCTCGAGATTCCTTAAGCGGCGTTGCGGGGCTGGTGAAAGGGGGCTTATCACTGAGAGATCATGTTACTAGAGGAGAAGCTGGAGCTACTGGCAGCTCGCCGTCTTCTGCGAGAGCAAAGGCGAACGGCTGTTCTTTACCGCTGGTCGAGGACCTTCCCCACATCAGTTGGCGGTGGCCCAAAGAACACCTGGTTTCAGGAACAGCTGGGTCATCATCTTGGAGTGCCGAGAAGCTTGCGGCGGGGCGGCTAGACCAGCTAAACATGTCCGCCCGATAACTTTCTTTTGCGAAATTGTTCAATATTAGACAGCAATGCCTGCCAGGCCACCATAAGTCTACATACCGAAGAGGCGGGGCTCCAGCCTCATCATACGATGGGCAACGCCTTGGTAGGAGGAGAGCTTTGTGTTGTCCAAGAAAGATACTGGTTTTCTGTCACGAAGATTCTTATTTGTCATCTTCGCGAAGCTACCTGGGAAAGATTCTCACGCCTCACGGGGATGGGATAAGGATCCAATCCTTGCCGAGAGTGGCCGGGAAGCGCTGGCCAAACTTGGTGCCAGCCACCGAGGGTCATTCGCATGGACATGCGATTACCAGTCATACCCAGGCTTTGGAGAAACTCGCGACGAGTTCTAAAAAAGCATCCTGTCTACAGGAATATGCCCATTCTTGCGGCAGCCGGGTCGGCCGGCGACTTGCCAACGGCTGCGGTGTCTTTGCGAACGAGCTGCGATGAGTTTCGTTTCCGGAATGCCCTTGCGATTTCCGTGCTCGAAAGAGCGTCTTACCAACCATTGTCCGCGGACTTTTCAAAAACAATCGTGGCTTCCAAGGGCCTAGAAAGGACATGACATGAAGAGAAGCAAACCGTAATGGCCACAGGATCGTCACCACCTTAGGAGAGCTCATAGCGACGATCAAGCGATGTGGCCACGGCCTTCGAGGTATTCCGATGACACAAAAAGAGGCCTATCGCATCTTTCACGTCTGGTTTCAGGGTGGAGATTTCGAAGCGCGCATCTCTCCAGGGGTGCAATCGGTTGACCGGCACTTTTCCACGAGTCAATACCTGCATTAATCTGCTTTAGTCTCTGCGGGTTCAATTCCCTGCAGCTTGCTGCCAGGGGTGGATTCACCGCGACCGTTCCTCTCCCGACGTGCAGTGAAGTCTCGACCTTGCTTTCGGACGAGCTTTCTGTGATTGCTTTCCTGACGGATTAAAAATCCATTCAAAACATTTACGTTTTTCTTAATACAAGTCGTGGCACAAGGCTTGCGCCTACTTAGCTTCGATAGCCTTAGAGAAGCTATATGCTCGCAACTATTTTGATCATCGTCATGATTTTGCTGCAGACGGGTGCATTGTCACTTGGCCTCATGGCCGATTCCTCGGTTTGCAGCCGCGGCGAGCTTGAAGCGCAAATCGGCTCTACTTAACAACGTATCCGGGAACGGCCCTAAAGGCGCCGGCTCCGGGAACAGGGAGGTGCTTATGCCTTTAGTTCAACTCGTAGTGATCTTGATCGTAGTTGGTGTTCTCCTCGGGATGGTTAATCGCTACATACCGATGGCGGGATCGATTAAGTCGATCTTGAATGGGGTTGTGGTCATTGTGCGTAGTTCTGTGGCTTCTAAATGTTTTTGGACTTTTCAGCCTCACATCTCAGCGATCCATGTCGGGAAGTTATCTTGGCTCAGCGCGAGCGGCGCATAGGTTGCGGCGAAAAGGAGTCGCGATGAGCTTCCAACGTTACATGAAGAATCAGAGACCATAGAGTACAGCTATGTTGTATTGGTCGCTGATGTTTCTTCTTGTTGCTCTAACCGCCGGCCTGCTGGTCATTGCTTTCACTGCGGCCGGCGCGCGAAAGATTTTGCCGGGGCCCCAATCCACACCCCCGCTGGGACTCGGCGACTCATAATTCCAACTTTGTTCAGACGTAATGCGAGTGAGTGCTCTGGCGGCTCGGAGAATCCGTAGTACCCGCTTGCGCCGATTCCACATTGGCGGAGACGCGTCCTTAACCTTTGCAATTTGCACAACGCCGATTATAGCCGCTCTCATGTCAATCGGGTTTTATCACGTCTATTTCGACCGAAGTGATTTGCCTGACATAGAAGCATTCGCCCGCTTTGAGTTTCCTACCATCGGCACCGTCTACGATGCCAACGGCCAGCCGCTCATGGAACTGGCAAAAGAGTACCGGAAGATCGCCAAGTATGAGGACATCCCGCCGATTGTTCGCGATGCAATCATCGCCACCGAAGACAAACACTTCTTCTCACATAGCGGCGTTGACTATTCGGTGATTCCTCGCGTGCTGGGCAAAGTCAGGATTCGAGCTCTGGCGGCACGCCTCGTAGGACTCGGACAGCAAGACGGAGATGAATAGTCCGGCGCTTCTCCCGCAAGGCGGATCGACGATCACTCAACAGCTCGTGCGGGGTCATTTTCCTCAAAACCTAACGACGAAAGAAAACAGCAACGCAGCTCCGCTATGCCGGACTCTTTGCCTCGCGCGCTGTCAAGCCTGATCGGCGCGCGCAGCGTCAACATGCTGGTTCGCAAGCTGGAGGAGATTCGCCTCGTCGTTGTGGATCGAAGAAGAGATGCAGAAGCGTTTCGGTTCGAAACGCAGCGCCAAGGAAGAAATTCTCGCCCGCTACGCCAGTTTCATTTACATGGGAAATGGTCAGTACGGATTTGCGACGGCGGCCGAATACTATTTTGGCCGGTCTCTCGCCACGTTCACCGCCGATGACGCCGACAAGGCAGCGCTGCTCGCAGGCATCGCGAAGTCGCCGCGTGACTACGCGCCCAATGCGAAGGACAGCTCAAGAGAGTCGTTGCGCCGCAGAAATCAAACACTGGCGCTTATGGCGGCAAACGGTTTCATTTCCCGGGACAGATGCTGAGTTCAGCCGAGCAGCGCCCGATTCCAGTGATCGTCGCGCAGCAAAGACAAGATGTTTCAGGCGCCCGCGGTCCTTGGAACTATCCTTCAAGGAGCTCAAAGGCCGTGGCGACCTCAGCGTTGAAGATCTCCTGCAGGGACGTATCCAGGTTTACTCGACGGTGGATGCCCGGGTGCAGCAAATTGCCAACGAGGCGCTGGAGCGCGGCCTCGAGCTTTACGAGCAGCGACACCCGGGCGCCAAAGGGACTAATCCAGGGCTCTGTCGTCGTGCTGAGGAACCGCGATGCGAGCATCCTCGCCGAGACCGGCGGTCGTCAGTTCTACCAGGACCGCTCCGCCGCATACAGCGACTTTAACCGCGTCACCAAGTCCCTGCGGCAACCTGGGTCGACGATGAAACCTATGGTCTATCTCGCTGCGTTTCGGCAGGGTGACGTTTAATCTTGAGACCATGGTTCCCGACGAAGCCGATCGGTGTTCCGGATGCAGAGAAACAGAGTACGAAATGGATCTCAAACTACGATGATCAATTCAGAGGCATGATTCCGGTCCGCGAGGCGCTCGCGGAATCCAGAAACGCCGTCGCGATTTGGCTCACCAGAGCAGATTGGGATCGCGCAGTGTTCTGCGAACATCGCGAACGTCTAGGGATCCAGACGCGCATTGCAGCCCTACCCCACGACGGCGTTGGGCGCGTCCGAAGTGAATTTGCTGGAGCTGGCCAATGCGTACCGCACCATGGCATCGGGATGTCTCGCCGAGCCGTATGTGATCCGAAAGATCGTTCGCGATTCGGGCGAGGTGGCAGCCGACAACGAACACGGGGGACTCCGGTCGATGTCGACGACTCCGCGCTCTGCGCTCATTCAGGAAGGCCTGCGCGGTGTCGTGCGTATGCCCACCGGCACGGCTCATACGCTTGACTCGAGCGTTTTCCCGACTCGCGGTCATGGGCAAGACGGGGACGACAAACGAGTTCAGAGATGCGCTCTTCGTCGGCTCGACCTTCGGCCCCGAGGGAATCACCGTCGCCGTTCGTATAGGCTTCGACGACAACCGTTCTCTCGGATCGCAAGAAACCGGCGGCAGGGTCGCGCTGCCGGTGTTTAAAGAACTCATGCTCAGAGTGTATCGCGAAAAGCTGGTAGAGGCCCCGCGCCGACGTTCCCGGCGCAAATGGAACAGAACATTAATGATTATCTGGCAAAGCGGCTCGATCGCGAAGGGCGAATCCGTAACTGTACCTAACCCTTCAAATCCGCCCGCGCCGTTTTCGGTGCGCTTCACGGATCGTGGCGAAGCGATTCAAGAACGGCCGTAAATATATTTCAAAGACGGTAATCCAATATTGGACAGTAACATTTTTAACCTGACCGATGATGAAAAGTGATCATCGCTTGGTGACCCGATTCTTACGTAAGGATCGAACTCGGAAGGAGATGGCCTGTGGAACAAAAAGAGCCAAGATCAAAGGTAAGGGCAAACCATAAATTTCTAACGATCAAAGACAAGGCTGGGGAATTGATCGGGATCCCAAACTCGAAACAGACGAAGCTGAACCAGATCTTGGGAAACTTCAGGAGAAAGGCAGCAAAGCGCGCGGAAAACCAGTAAAGAAGGCAGTGCAAAGGTCCGGCAAGTCGATTGCGTAAACTAACAAAGGAGTTACCGACTGGATTTATGAAGCATCGGCCGGCGGCAAGAGAGGAAAAGTTCTAAAATCTGCGCCCGCTATGGATATGAGATCTGAAGCCCACGAAAACCAGATACCAGCGTGATTTATTCTTCATCACCTTTTCCCGCTACGAAGTGGACGGCACCAAGCTTCTAGCCATCCGGCGGCATTCATGGCTGCGGCTTTGATCGTCGTGGTCTGGGGGTTCCACAGTAGGCCCTGATCGCCCGGCTTCCTTTAACCCAAATCTTGACCCCAGCTTTCTTCCACTTCGCGTTGTTGCGGCCTGGGTGTCGGTTTTCTGATGAACGGCTGCAACTATATAATAATTGAATGCCTGTTTAGATCCAGTTTCCAGAAGTAGTGCTGTCAGTTTGGGCTCTGACGGTAAGGCCAGCGGCGGTATCACGTTCGCTGAGAGCGAAATAAAGGCTGCGCGATTTTCAAGAACATCTCACGTTTCGAGGAGAGACTGCGGCGACGCAACTGGTCAATCTTACGTCTATACGTCATCAAGGGTAACCCACGTCGGGACCAGTTGGCCAAACAGGCGAAGACAAACAGAATAATTTCGGCTCATTGACAGACTTTTCTGGCTCTTATAGTTTTGGCGGTTCCTATAAACGATTTCTGAACCGCCATGAGCCGTAGAAGAGAGAATGCTACCGTGTTAGTTTTTCCATAGTCCACGGCATCGGCACCTCGGCCAGCGGGCTGGAGGTGTTGAAAGAATTTTCACGGCGATGCCCTGGTTTGTAACGACATGGCTTTCGTGGTGATCCAGCACCCTGGACCCGAGCCACGTGGGTCATCGGAGCTTTTGGCCAAATTCACGGTTCACCGAAGTATGGTCAGGCCGAATCAAATGGCGCTCGACGCCAATTCCGTTTACGATTCCCCCAATAAGTTTCTTGGGCTGGCCGAAGGCACGCTGCACCTGACCGAGCCGGTATATGCGAAAAGC